>ERZ1047821.85-NODE-85-length-80794-cov-22.773319_pt1 | contig 80794 bp, 80 predicted proteins | sample MGYA00383096_ERZ1047821 | MGnify/ENA primary metagenome ERZ1047821 (study PRJEB29581, sample SAMEA5548366) | metagenome | biome: marine; feature: coastal; material: water | depth 25 m | study: Short-term variability in the microbial, nano- and picoplankton dynamics... | reverse complement strand
CGGCTGGTGCTGGGCAAGCTACCCTCAGCGGGGAACAAGCTATAGACCCACAAGCTGGCCAAGCCAGTTTGGCAGGTCAGTCAGCGGCTGGTGCCGGACATGCAACTCTTGCTGGAGACGTAGTGGTTGATACCCAAGCTGGTCAGGCCAGCCTAAAGGGTAGTGGGGCAGCAAAGCCTGACATGGCCACCATGCAAGGTGCGGAAGTGGTTGATGTATTAGGTGGTAAAGCGAGTTTGCAGGGGCAAAGCCCAGAGCAAGCCAGCTTTGATCAATTGCAGGGCATGAGTCAAGAAGAATACGATCGACTATATCAGGCTGGTAGTGCGAGCTTGCAAGGCCGGCCTGAGGCCAAGGCTGGAGTGGCGAGTCTGGAAGGGAGTGAAGAGGGACGGGTTGGCAATAGTGAACTAGAGGGGCGTCCTGAGTACCTGGATCAAGTGGGAAAGGCCAGCTTGGATGGTGTTGAAAAGGCCCCAGAAAAGCGCACGTTGCTGCAGTCTGCTCAGGAAAAAATGCGCCAGCGTCGCGCCCAAACAGACCTAGAAGGTCACGCACACATCGGTCAGAAAGTGGCTTTGAGGGGGCGCGAATTTGGTGGTATTGGTTCAGTATTACTTGCAGACCAAGCCCTGCAAGGCCCCGGTCAAGCACAGTTGTTGGCAGAGCAGAGTGTGCGCCGTTTGCAAGGTAAACCCTTGCTAGAAGGTAAATTGGCTAAAGCGGATCAAATTACTCTCAAAAACAGATTATCGCAGTCTTCCCAAGTGCAATTTGATGGTGGAAAAATACCTACTATAACGGATAAAAACGCGTCTAAAGGAGCAAAAAACGCAGCTGTTCCGGCGTCGGATAAGCTGAGTTCGCGTTTTGCGAGTCGATTAGAGAAAAAAATGGCTAAAATTCGCGAACAATCTGCCGATATAGTTAAAGAGAGGGAATCGTTACGGTATCGTAACACGGATGATTAGCTGCTATTGGCAATGAGCTAGTAGTTACTTGTCCAATGAAATTGGAAGGGTTATGAGCGATCAAGATACCACAACAGCCAATATGAGAGTTGCCGCTTTAGAGCTGGAAATTGTGCCAGTAGAAGAGGCTGAGGCCGAAGCAGCATTGGCCAGAGAGGCCGATGCCAAAGCAGCGGCAGCCCGTGAGGCTGAGGTTGATGCCAAAGCGGCCAGTGGCGTGGCTACAGAACAACCAGCAGCGGTGGAATCGGATATGGGTGATGATCGGTTTACAGAAGAGGGTGACCAGCCAGCAGCGCAAAGTGTCGATGTTGATGATACGAAGGTTGCGCAAGCGCAGAGTGACAAGCCTGATGAGCTGGGTGAATCTTCTCAGTCTGGTGAATCTCGAGTTGATGAAAGCAACGATAGTCAAGCCAATGATGATTTCCTGATTGTTGAGGATAGTCCGCTGCGCCAATCTGGCGTCACAAGTGGTGAGTCGTCTAGTGTAGCCGATATTGAGGGTTTGACCGAAATTGTCATTGATGCGGCTGGTGCTGCTAACGAAGCGGCCCATGCCACCAATCAGTCTATTCAGATGCTACTTGGCAGCGTATCAACCATCAATAAGATGGCCAAAGATGTCCGAAAAACCAATTCTTATGTATTAGGCTTTCTCGTACTGATGGGCTTTTTGACCCTGACAAGTGGCGGGATTATGTTGTATGTACTGCAGGGTGCGGTCAAAGATGCCACGGCAATCAATGTCGCCATGGCCACCAAAACAGTTCAGTTTGAGCGGGGCTTTGAGGCTCAGCTTGGGCGTTTGGCTACCTTGGAGGCACAACTGGTTGAGGTTGCCGATACCAGTCATGCTTTGGGCATGCGTGTGGAGCAGGCAGTGCACTATATGGATCAGGCTGGTGATGCAACACAGCAGGCGGTTACTACTCAGGCGACGCAAAGCCAAGCGATGTTAGGTAGTGTGAATGAGCAGATTACCGACAATTTTTCAAAAATGCAGGCTACTAGTGAGCAACAACAAACCGTGTTGCTACTGTTACGTCAACGTATACAAAGCTTGGAAGGTCAAATGCAAAAAATACAAAATCAAGACCTTGTTGGCAAAATGAAAGCCCTTATAGCGCTGGAGCAGCAACGTTATTACGAACTTGAACAGGCTAAGCTTGAACAGCAGCAAACCATGTTTGAGGCACAGCAGGCGGCTGCCAAAGCGGCCAAACCCGTGTCTGATAGTTATATTAGCTTCGGTGTTCAGCCAGAAACCCAGAACTAAGCCGTTATGCTTTTAGTTTAACCTACAATTTACCATGCTCATTTTGTTAGCTACCTAGTAAAGTTGGGTTAAAAACTAGACATATATTTTTGTCCTTTGACAATAGTACTAGATCGAGATGACCCTAAAATGAGGTACAATAGGGCCTCATTTTCGGCTTAATCTAGGAATTCACCATGAGCGTTATCCGTCAGGACGATCTTATTGACAGCGTTGCAGATGCGCTGCAGTTTATCTCTTATTATCATCCCATTGATTTCATACAGGCCGTGCATGAAGCTTGGCAGCGAGAAGAGTCGCAAGCGGCTAAGGATGCCATGGCGCAAATTTTGATTAATTCCCGCATGTGTGCAGAGGGGCGTCGTCCTTTGTGTCAGGATACCGGTATTGTTACGGTATTTGTAGAAGTGGGTATGGATGTTCAGTGGGACGCGCAATTAAGCCTAGAAGATATGATTAATGAGGGTGTTCGCCGAGCCTATAATCTCCCAGAGAATAAGTTGCGAGCATCGATCTTAGCCGACCCAGCCGGTATTCGCAAAAACACCAAAGACAATACGCCTGCGGTAATACATACAAGTATTGTGGCGGGTGATAAAGTTGATATTCAAGTCGCTGCCAAAGGTGGCGGTTCTGAAAACAAGACCAAAATGGTGATGCTCAACCCATCGGATAGTATCGTTGATTGGATTGTTAAAACTGTACCCACCATGGGTGCAGGTTGGTGTCCACCGGGTATGTTGGGCATTGGTATTGGCGGTACGGCCGAAAAAGCGGCCGTATTGGCTAAGCAGTCCCTCATGGATCCTATTGATATCCATGAGTTGCAAGCGCGTGGGCCAAGTAATCGCGCTGAAGAGTTACGTTTGGAAATCTTTGATGCTGTTAATAACTTGGGTATCGGTGCTCAAGGCTTAGGTGGGTTGACTACGGTTCTGGACGTTAAAGTCTTGGACTATCCCACTCACGCTGCCTCTTTACCAGTGTGTATGATTCCAAACTGTGCCGCTACTCGCCATACTCATTTTACACTGGATGGCAGTGGCCCGGCTTTGCAAACACCTCCCAGCTTGGACGAATACCCCGAGATTGCTTGGGAAACAGGGGCAGGTACTCGCAAGGTCAACTTAGATACAGTCACTGCTGAAGATGTGAAAGCTTGGCAGCCAGGTGAAACTTTGTTACTTTCTGGAAAAATGCTCACCGGCCGTGATGCCGCCCATAAAAAAATGGTCGATATGATGGCCAAGGGTGAAGCATTACCTGTGGATTTGACGGGTCGCTTTATATATTACGTTGGCCCCGTTGACCCAGTGGGTGATGAGGCCGTTGGCCCCGCTGGGCCAACAACTTCGACTCGTATGGATAAGTTCACCCGCACTATGCTAGAACAAACGGGTTTATTGGGCATGATCGGCAAAGCCGAGCGTGGTCAGGAAGCTATAGATGCTATTCGTGACAATGAAGCCGTCTATTTGATGGCTGTTGGTGGTGCTGCATACTTGGTATCTAAGGCGATTAAAAGTGCTAAAGTACTGGCTTTTGCCGACATGGGCATGGAAGCTATCTACGAGTTTGAAGTCAATGATATGCCCGTGACCGTTGCGGTCGACACGGGGGGAACTTCGGTGCACCAAACTGGCCCTGCAAAGTGGCAGGAGTTGATTAGCACACGCCATCTATAATCGTCGCTACCCGCACGCACAGGTTTATGCACCAGAACGGGTTATAAGAGGCCATGGCCTTAACGTGTCATCAACCCCTGCTGGTGCAAGTAATTTAGCAGGTGCGGGCGGGCCTCTTTGTTGAGTGTTTTTTCTATGTGTTGGCTAAAGGTGGTGTCTAGCTTGCCGTTGGTACGCTGCACATAGTACTCACTAAGTTGCTGGTCATAGGTCTCAAGATTGGCTGGGTCTAGGCTCTGATAATGCTCTTGGTGAAGTACGGCAGATATTGGCAGCCGTGGTTTGAGGCCTGGGTATTGGGCCGGGTAGCCTAGGCACATGCCAAATAATGGCACCACCTGCTGGGGCAGTTTTAGCACCTCACTCACCCGTTGCGGTTGATTGCGCAAACCGCCGATGTAGACCCCTCCGAGGCCCAGGCTTTGAGCTGCCAAAAGAACATTTTGTGCCATGATGGCGGTATCAATACTGGCAATAAGCGCTTGTTCTGTGTACCCCGTCGGCATGTTAATGCCATTTTGAGCACAGATATCCTGATTGCGCTTTAAGTCAGCACAAAATACCAAAAACACGGGGCAACTGCCCACATAAACTTGGTTGCCAGAGGCGATTTGCAGTTGCTGGCGTGCTTCAACATGGCTAACTTGAATAACCGTAGACACTTGGACAAAGCTGGAGCTGGCGGCGGCTTGGCCAGCGAGCACTATTTGCTCAATGATTTGTTGATCAATCGTTTGGTCTGTAAACTTACGGATGGATTGGTGTTGCATCATTTGCGCAATAACAGGATTGCTAGTGTAGGGCATTGAGTTTGTTCCTATACCGTCAATAGATACTTTGATGATAGCATAGTCCATGTCATCATTCGTACCAAAGACACCTACTTCAGTGCCAAGGAGTTTGGTACAATGGGGCCATTCCAAAAATAGGTGTGTTAATCATGACCATGAGTTTACCATTACCCTTTGTGCCAGAACTGGCCGCTCGTTACGGGCTGCAAGAAGCGGTAATGCTGGCCGTGGTAATGGAACTAGTGGGTGCTTGGCAAGGTTCCGTCGTGGTTGACGAAAAACGTTTTTACCGACGTGCAGGCATTAGCCGACAGCAACAAAATGACATACTGGCCAAGCTATCCAAGCAAGGTGTAGTGACCATTGGCGCTACAACAAATGATATGGTAAATATTCATTTACAACTGGATGCCCAAGCCATAGTATTATCATCCGAAGGTGTTACCCAGCCCCCGTCGATGATACCCAAGGCCAGGCCACCGGCGACTAGCCGCCCGCCTAAACCAAGCACCTTGGCCAGCCAAAGTGGCCGCAACGACGAATTGTCACGTATTTTTGCTGAAAAGGAAGCTCAGCAAGCCATGCAGGTGGTTATGCATGCCGAATGGCAGCCCTCGGTCAATATTTTGCGGATGCTAAGCCAAAATATGCAAATTAGTGAAGCTTTTTCTATGGGGCTAAAGGATGAATTTGTGGTTTACTACATGGATAAGGAGCGCCGTGAAAGTCCCGGTGGTTGGGATCAGAAATTCCTTAAATGGGTAAAAAAAGAGCACGTACAAAAACAAACGGCTACGGCACGTGCTCAACAACAAACACAATCAAGAAATTACGCGCACAATGAAGAAGCTCGATACCATGCTCGAGAGAAGCGTCAGCAACTTACCGACGCTGTCCTCGACCTCGGCAATACCGACTGGTAAGGTCACACCGCCGATATCCACAGTAGTTAGTGAACATACAAAAAGTATGGTTAACATGCTGTTTGCCCGGTTTATGGTGATCTATGGCCACAAATTTAAAAGTGCGTTTAACTCGCCAAAAGAGTTAGTCATTGCTAAGCGTGAGTGGGCCACCAGTATTGGTAGTTATGACGAAGATGTCTTAGTGGCGGCTTTGGAGTTGGCCAAGCAAAATTATAGCTGGATGCCGAGCATTGCTGAGTTTTTGCAGCTGATAGAAAAGTGCCAACAGCGTTTTGGTTTGCCGGCGGCTGATGCTGCTTATCTGGAGGCATGTCGCTATGCCAGCGAGCCGCTCAAACATAAATGGAGTCATGCGGCTGTTTATCACGCCGGGAAAAAAGTCGGGTGGTTTGAATTACGCTCTTTGCAACAGCAGCAAATGGCCCCGCGCTTTAACAGCATATATAAAACACTGTGTGAACGGGTGTTGGCGGGGGAAGTACTCACTATGCCGGGCCAAAAGGCTTTGCCTGAACCAAGCAGTGGTGAGCTTTTTGAGCTGATTAATACTTGGGCACAGTGCCACCAGTTGCCCGTTGAGGAAGCCCAAACTAGCCTGTACTATTTGCATTTGGTTACTCGTAATCCTGTTCGTAAACATCTACAGCAAGACGCACAAAACAAGTACCCTAAGCTACGGGTGCCTGATTCCTTGTCAGACCTGCGCAATTGGGTTACAGAAAACACTTAATCGGTCGATAAGCTGGATAAGGATATATTCAGTTAATTGTTATGCATTATAAGTAAATGGTGTCGATAGTGGAAGATAGTATCAAGGTCTCTGGTTTTAAGCCCCTGTACCATTTTTTTGTGAAAGCGAAATCACTGAAGCAAATTTTTTTCCTAACCTTTGCTGACAGTCACACGCAAGAAGTAATGGAATACCGCTTGGAACGTGTCGACTACAAACCATCCAAATTGAAAAAGCCCGGCTTGGAAGACGTGAGTCTGACCTTCATCCCAGCGAAAAAAGTCAGCTTTGATGCTGTGCTTGAAGTCGGTAACCAGTTACGCATTGAGTTTTTCTTTGAGGGCTTTGTTAACTACTTTGTGGTTGAAGTTGGCTTTTTGGCCTTTGGTGAGGATGGTTTGAGCTTTTCGGTTAAACTGCCCGAGCAAGTTCTTGCCAAGCAACGTCGCCGCACGGCACGCATCGATGTGGCAGAAGAATCTGGCATTGATATGTATATCAATGACAAGCTGGTCGACTTGTTGAATGTCTCTGCTGGTGGCGCCGCTGCCTTGATTCCTTTGGCCAATAAAGAAGATTTGGAAATTGGTAAAGCGATCAAAAATTTGCGGTTGAATATTGATGATTTTATCGCCCCCCTTAGTGCCGAAGTATGTCATGTTCGTCCCCATAGGGATGGTGACTATCTGGTTGTCGGTTTGCGCTTTATTTTCTACGGCTATACCCATGAAGATCGGCTAATGGGAATGATTCACAAGCGCGCAGATGCCGCCGACGCCTAAACCGCTTATCGTTATTTCAGCAAATTGCCACTGCATCTTTTTTTCTTCCCCATCACCTTTAGGCGACGGTTTGTTTGACGGTGCTTGCCTTATTCGTTGCACACCAACCCTCATTTGCCCTCCTATGCAAAGGAGCTGCTGTGTAAACAGATGACCTCGTGTGGGTGGCCATTGAAAAGCAAAAGTTTCAAGCCTTCTTTAGGGGAAACGAATCCAGTGAGCCTTGCTTTGACTAGTGAATACCTTGGTCTTAGTATCTTTAAAAATCAGCTCACGCAAATCATCAACACTGGGAATGGCAATGATTTTTCCCGCATAAATAAAGTTAGGATTGTCGCGGAAGAAGGCGTGGCTGTTGTTATCCACAATCAGGCTTTTAATTAAATTCAAACGCACATCTGTATCACCGTAGGCCCGGCTGGCAATAGCTGCCAATGTGTCACCCTGTTGAATTTTATAGCTGCTGCCAGGCACTAACAAATTACTATCTTCATCTGTAGAACGTTTTGCTAACGCCTGCTCTAGGCTGACTAGCTTGCCTAGCAGTATTTTAAGGTTGTCTTCTGTGCTGGCGAGGGTCACGCTAGATAGCGCTAACGCCAAGCTGCACATGGCAGCCATGAATAAAGTCGATTTCTTGTACATGTTTACTATCCTCCTGGTGTATTCAAAGTACCACCAGCTTAAATAATCCGTCATCCAGATCACCTTGGCCAATATAGTGCTCTAATATGGCGTCGTTGGCTTCAACATGCAGAATGTTAAAGACCTGCGGCGCCATTTTTATGGCACCATCTTGTGTGTCTAGGCGGATGTTCTCCGGTATCAATAACAGCCGTTGGCCGGTCTTTAGTCCCAGCCGTTTACCTTTGTTGATGCGCCATTGAGGCTGGTCAAGCAGTTTGCTAAGGTGTACATAGTTTGGACTGCAATTAATGGCTTTTTGCATGCCTTGCCAGACTGTTTGTAACCAGCGATCTAATTGTTGAAGGACTTCTTTAGGCACGCTACTTGATTGGCTGCTAATAGATTTAGCGACGGGCATTACTACCGATAATTGAAATGCTTGAGAAGCCTGCTGTCCATGATGGCTGCTAAGGGTAGCCACTAAGTTAAGTTTGGGTAAGACATGGCCTTTACCGATGTTCAGAAGTTCATTGATTTGTTGTTCGAGTTGATCACTGGCTTGGCTGTGGTTTTTCTGCCAATGTGCTCCGATGGTAAGATGGTAGTCTGCCTGATGTTGAGCTTCCGTAGCCAGCATGGCGTTCTCATAGACGTTCAGGGCTGGGTTTATTCGGGCTGCCTTAATGGCGGCCTTATTGGCCAGTTGGTGTAAGTTTGTTTCAGTATAAATCAGAATGCTATTTACATCGATATGGTTGTTGTTAAAGCCATCGTTAGAAAGGGCCAAGTCGGTTGTAAGCACTTTGCCAATATCTGGGCTGGGGCAAGCTCCGGTCGTGTCTTTAAGATTGATAGCTACTTGCACCCTTGTGAGGTTGCCACGCTTTTCTTGGTTGGTGATCTCTAGGCTATGGATATCCAATTGTGATTGCAGGCTGATTAGCTCAGCAAGGTTGCCCTGCTCGTCGACGACGCTATGGCTAATGAGGCGACTTGGCTGCTGTGTGGCAACATTTTGCAGAGCATCCAAGAGGGCTCGGATGCTTGCTGATTCGGGGTCTTGGGTGTTGATAGCCGAGCCTTGTGCGACGATAGTTCCTTGTAGTGGCTCCGTAGCACTCGCCGGTGCAGTCGCGGCCAGCAGGCTGGTAGTGCCCAACAACAGGGTAAATAACTTACGCGGTGACAACATGACTTGGCCACTGGTCATTTACTTGGCAGCTAAAAACAGGCTACGAATTTCTAATAGAGTATCCTGCTCCAGTTCTAGTTTAGTTTCATAGCTGTCTTCACCGATAGGTGAAATGCTCACTACCTTGGCGCCATAAACTAGGCCCTCAACGTGGGCACGCATGGTGTCGTTGATAACGACCATATCCTCTACTGTGGTGGACGCATTTAGTTGTTGGCCATAAACCTGTTCGGTCAAGTTACGGTAGGCATCCAATTTAGAAGCGCGAATAGCCATCAAACGTCGCTGTGCTGCGTTATCACTGTTTTGCGCACTGATGTTGGCGTAACCTGTGGCAATGATGACCTGTTTTTTGTACACCGGCTTTTGCTGTACAGCCGACACCAATTCAGCTGTCGGTGTGCTAGTTAGCGAGACTGAGCAGGCACCGAGCATGAGCCCTAGGGCTGCGGTGGCCGAGAATTTAAGAGTGCGTTGTGAAAGATTTTTGATCATGCTGGGTACCCCTTTCTTAGTGCTAGTACTATCGACAATCTGCTAGGTATCTTTAGGTTTAATTTCTTTATCCAGTTTGGCTACTGTTGCTGTCACTCCGTAAGGAGGTTATCGACCTATTTGTCTGTTTCTTTATCAGGTTGGCACTCTACTTGCATTTGGGTAATCGAAGTACCGTTAAAAAAATGTTTTTTTGAGCTGTATGCAGTTTGTATATATAAAATAAAATCTATTTAAAACAATATGTTAGAAAAAATTAACTAAAGATAATTAGAATGAGTTGTTTATGAATGTTGGTATGCTGTCAAATTATTGGTCACGGGTAAATGTCAAACACCTGACAGGTATGTTGATACCCATGTTGGTATTGATGATCATCGTCATGATGGTGATCCCACTACCGGCATTTATGTTGGACTTGTTCTTTACTATCAATATTGCTCTAGCCCTCATTATTGTAATGATTTCAATCAATACGCTAAGGCCGCTAGATTTCTCTTCCTTTCCCACAGTGTTGTTGTTTGCCACCTTGTTACGACTGGCTTTGAATGTTGCCTCGACACGGGTGGTATTGGTGGATGGCCATACCGGCACTGATGCCGCTGGTCAGGTTATTCAGTCATTCGGTGAATTTGTTATTGGTGGCAATTATGTGGTGGGTATTATCGTATTTGCTATCCTCATGATTATGAACTTTGTGGTGGTGACCAAGGGTGCTGGCCGTGTGTCGGAAGTGAGTGCCCGCTTTACTTTGGATGCGATGCCAGGTAAACAAATGGCTATAGATGCCGATCTTAATGCTGGGGTACTGAATCAGGACGAAGCGCGTGAACGGCGTCAGGAAGTAACATCAGAGGCCGATTTTTACGGTTCCATGGATGGTGCGAGTAAATTTGTGAAAGGTGATGCTATTGCCAGTTTCCTAATCTTGTTAATCAACATCATTGGTGGCTTGGCCATCGGTATGGGGACTCATGACCTAGGTTTTAGCGAAGCAGCCCAAGTGTACGTGCTACTAACTATTGGTGATGGTTTGGTGGCCCAGATACCATCCTTATTACTGGCTACAGCAACCGCCATCATCGTGACTCGTGTTTCCTCCACTAACGATATGTCCAGTCAGGTGGTCGGGCAGTTGGGTAGCACTCAGGCATTAATGATTGTGGCTGGTATTTTGGCTCTATTGGGTTTGATACCAGGGATGCCACATTTAGTATTTTTACTATTAGCTGGCGCTGTTGGTGGTTTAGCGTATTGGTCTATGCGACATGCCAGAAAAGTTAGTTCTGCAGAACAGGTTGAACCGCTCGATAGTGAACAAGTGCAGGAGGCTAAGGACCTTTCTTGGGATGACATTCCACACTTAGATATGGTTGGCCTAGAAGTTGGTTATGCCTTGATACCCTTGGTAGACAAGGCCCAGGGGGGTGTCCTGATGCAACGTATTAAGGGAGTGCGTAAAAAACTGTCTCATGAACTGGGCTTTTTGGTGCAGGCTGTACATATTCGCGACAATCTCGATTTAGGCCCTAACCAATACAATATTAATATTAATGGTGTTGTACGCGGCCAAGGTGAACTCATGATGGGACGTGATCTGGCGATCAATCCTGGTGTTACACATGGTACCTTGGAGGGTATTGCTACCCGCGATCCTGCTTTTGGCTTGGAAGCTCTGTGGATTGAAACTGCGCACCGAGAATACGCGCAAACTCTGGGTTATACAGTGGTCGATGGTGCTACCGCGTTAGCGACACATCTGAATAAGGTGTTACAAGAAAATGCCCATGAACTGTTAGGCCATGACGAAGCTCAACAACTACTGGATCAATTAGCACAAACGGCACCAAAACTAGTGGAGTCGGTAATCCCCAATCAGTTATCCGTTGGTGTGGTTGCCAAGGTATTGCAGAATCTATTGGCAGAAGGTGTGGCGGTGCGAGATATTCGCTCAATTGTCGAAATCTTGGCAGACCAAGGTGGTCGCAGTCAGGATCCTGACGTTCTTACAGCCGCCGTGCGACCGGCTTTAGGGCGGATGATGATGCAACAGCTTACCCCTGTAGGGGAGGACCTGAATGTCATGACTTTGGATGCCGGTCTGGAACAACAATTGCATACTGTTTTACAGCAGAGTAAAGAACATGGGCTGGCCATTGAGCCGAATCTGGCCGAACAGCTACTTGCCAATTTACAAAGTACCAGTGAAAAACTGGTTGAACAGGGCATTCAGCCGGTATTGGTGGTGTCTCCAGGTGTCAGGCCTTGGTTGGCGAAAATGGTGAAGCATCGTGTGCCTGGTTTGGTTGTTCTAGGGTACAACGAAATACCTGACGAGCAAGGAGTGCAGGTGGTGTCAACCATTGAACAACAAGCCATGCTTGAAGAATAAATAGGGCAGTACAGATAATACAGGTAATAGACTATGAAGATGAAACGTGTACTGGCTAAGGATACCCGCAGTGCCCTAGCAGTGATTAAAGAAAGTTTGGGCAAAAATGCTGTTATTCTGTCTACCAATAAAGTAGGCAAAGAAGTTGAAGTGGTTGCCGCTCTTGACTATGAAGAACCTCGTGCTCGAGCACCACACCAATCAGATTTTGCTAATCGTTTGGCCGCTAATTTGGACAAGTTAAAAGTGAATCGTAATAATACCGAGCCACATATTACGGCTAAAGCTTATGTGCCACGTCAAGAGCCAAAAGAGCAGCGTTTTACTGCTAGTCAATCAGGGCCAGAGAAACCCACTCAGACAGGCGCGCCAGCGGCACAGATGCAGCGTATGGAAAATGAACTGGGTTTGCTACGTTTGTTGGTAGAACAACAGATGAGTGAAACTAGTCAGCGCTCAGAAGCCTTCACCAGTGCTGCTGCACTTAAGGCGGTGCAACGTATGCAACGTATGGGCTTGGAGCCAACACTCATTGATCAGATATTGCCTCAACTGGTGCGTCACGATGATGCCGATAAACTATGGCAAGAAGCACAAACTTGGTTACAAAAACATATCCATACATCAACAGAAGGCGTTGTAAAGAAACGGGGTATTTATGCATTAGTGGGGCCAACGGGCGTGGGTAAAACTACCGCTATTGGTAAGCTAGGCGCACAACTGGCTATGAAACATGGTAAGCATAAGGTAGCCTTGATTTCTATGGATCAGCAACGCATAGGGGCTCGTGATCAACTGCGTGTTTTTGGTACTATGTTAGGTATCGAGGTCTATCATGTATCAGGCTTGTCAGATTTACAGGCGCACCTAGTGCAGCTAGCTCATAAAGATTATATTTTCGTGGATACCGCTGGCGGCAACCCGTTTGATGATCAGATGCAAAATCTGGTTGATTCACTACAAGAATTGCCCCACAAAATCAATGTATACTTAACCTTAGCCGCTAATAGCCAATCCCATGCTCTGCGGTACATGATGCGCCATTATCAAAATCAGGTTGCTGGGGTGGTAGCAACTAAGTTAGATGAAACATTACCGCTTGGTGGCTTGCTCAGTGCGTTAATTGAGTCCCAACAACGTTTAGTAATGATTACCGATGGGCAGCGTATTCCATTGGATTTGGGTTACCCTAGTGCTGAACAGATCGTAAGTCATGCAGTAGCAACAGAAATAGCAGAAGAAGAAGGTGGCATTGAAACCTTGTCGGCATTGTTGAACGCTACACCGGGAAAACCAAAGCAGGAATGTCGCCGAGAAGCTGGTGATGGTCTGTCGGGCTTGCAGGGAACAGCATTTGAAGTGATGGGCCACCAAACACACAGGAGTCATTAATATGACACAAACAGGGGTACAAGTTTTGGCCGTAGGCAGTGGTAAAGGTGGCGTCGGCAAAACCAACGCGTCCATTAACATTGCGATTGCTTTGGCTAAACAGGGCCAGCAAGTGATGTTGATGGATGCCGACTTGGGTTTGGCTAATATAGATGTCAACCTAGGGCTGCATTGCCCTTTTAATATGGCTCATGTGATGAGTGGAGAAAAGGCCTTTAAAGATATTGTCATGACTGGCCCCCATGGTATTAAGGTTGTACCTGCTGCCTCGGGTATCTATGAAATGTCGGCCTTAAATAATGAACAGTTACAGCATTTGATTCAGGCTTTTAGTGAATTTGATGAAGCACTGGACTATTTAGTAATTGATACCGCTGCCGGTATTTCTGATATGGTATTGGCATTCTTAAATGCGGCCCATCAGATTTTGGTGGTTGCTTGCGATGAACCCTCGTCTATTACAGATGCATACGCCTTGATGAAGGTAATGAATCAACGCTTTAGTACGAGCCGCTTTCACTTTATGGCAAGCATGGTAAAAAATGAAAAGCATGGGCTTGGTTTATATAATAAGCTTGAACGGGTAGTAGAACACTATCTGAAAGCTAGTGTCATGTACCTAGGAAGTGTGCCTAGAGATGAGCAACTAGGGCAAGCGAATCGACAACAAAAAGCGGTAGTTGATACGGCGCCGCTATCCAACTCTTCTAGAGCTTATGAGCGCATGGCATCTGCTATTGCTCGATGGCCAGCGCCAGATCGCTTAAGTGGTAATATGGAATTTTTTGTAGAGCGTTTGTTGCAATCAAACGCCTAATCAGGATACCTTACCTGTATGCATAACTTGTCCCTTTATCATACCAACCAGCAGTCAGTAGATTCTGACCCGCTGCTAGAGTATATGCCCTTGGTTAAACAAGTGGCGTTGCATTTGAGTGCGCGCTTACCAGCTAGTGTCGATATTGATGACCTGATTCAGGTAGGCATGATAGGACTCCTAGAGTCCTTGCAAAATTATGACGCCAGCAAAGGTGCCCAATTTGAAACTTTTGCCAAATTACGGGTACGCGGTGCCATGTTGGATGAGATGCGTCGTTTTAGTACTTTGCCGCGCTCAGTGATGACTAGCATTCGCAATATTAATCTGGCTAGTGCAGCTTTGGAGCAGCAGTTAGGGCGCTCGGCAAAAGATGCTGAGCTGGCCCAGCATATGGGATTGAGTTTGGTTGAGCTACAAGAACAAAAAGGCCGTAACTACAATTATCAAACTATCCACGTCGAAGACCAAGGGGAAGGTGTGGTGCCAGCCTTGTCGGCTTTAATGCCCAGTAAAGAGGTGGACGAAGCTTCCTTCCAGCAAGCTTTGGCTAACGCGATTGGCGAATTGACTGAGCGCGAACAACTTATTTTTGCTCTGTACTATAACGAAGAGCTGAATCTCAAAGAGATTGCTGCCGTGCTGGAAGTATCAGAATCCCGCGTGTGTCAAATTCAAGGCGCCTCCGTTAAGAAGCTACGCCACAAGCTGGTTGATTGGGTTTAGCTTTTCTATATCTGCGTGCCCCGGTGTCCTTTGCCAAGCCGTCTGTTGATCATGTTCAGACAGGAGTGGTTGGCTATAGTTCGCTTAGTTGACGTAAGTACTTAAATAACTTGCGCGCAGCGGTCGGGGGCTTATTATTTTTTTCTTCTTTTTGCGCCAAGCGAACTAACGCATTGATATGCTGACGGTCTGTCTGTGGGTGATGGGATAACAAATCTTGCAGGGTGTCTTGATTATTAGCTAGCAAACCATCACGCCAACGTTCTAATTGGTGAAAAGCTTTGCGGTGCTCGTCGGTACTGGAGTCCAATACTGCCAAGGCTTGGCGGATAGCCACGTCGTCTTCGGCGCGCATGACTTTACCTATGTATTGCAAGTGACGGCGCTTGGCTTCGTTTTGTGTTAGGCGATGCGCTTCTTGGATAGCTACTTCGAGGGTTTCGCTCATGGGGATCTTTTTCAGGTCACTGTGCTTCAACTGCACAAGTTGTGCGCCCAAGTGCTGTAACTCTTCCATGGCTTTCTTGATTTGTGTGCGGCTTGGTTCTTCTTCGGGTGTTACCTGATTTTGTAGAGCTGCTAATTCAGCGGCCGCTTGGCGAGCTTTGGCGCGTCCCATGGTGGTGTTTCCTAATAATCAATTTATGCGTAGAACAAGGTGGCAAGGCCTAAAAAGGCGCAGAAACCCACCACATCTGTAATGGTGGTTAGTATAACACCACCGGCCAGTGCTGGGTCGATATGAATGGCTTTTAATAATACGGGCAAGGAGGCACCGCTGATAGCCGCGACTACTAGATTTATAATCATGGCAATGGCAATAACCATGCCAATGGTGGGATCGTTAAACCACCAGCTAGCAATAGTGGCCACCACCAAGGCCCAGATGCCGCCATTGATGGCCCCAACAATCACTTCTCGATTTAATAGATAACCAATGTTGCTGCGTTCTACGTGGCCCAGGGCTTGCCCTCGAATGACCAGGGTGAGGGCCTGACTGCCAGCAACGCCGCCCATACTAGCAACAATCGGCATAAGAATGGCCAGGGCCACGACCTGTTCAATGGTATCCTGAAATAGGCCAATAACAAACGAGGCCAGTAGGGCAGTTAGCAGATTAATGCCTAACCAAACGGCGCGACGCCGGGAAGTTTTTAATACCGGTGCGAAGGTGTCTTCATCTTCGTCCAAACCAGCCATGCGCATTAATGAGTGGTCGGCATCTTCACGGATGACGTCTACCACATCGTCGATCGTGATACGACCAAGTAGGCGGCCTTCGTCATTCACCACAGGAGCGGATACCCAATCATGACGCTCAAACAGATTAGCTACTTCAGAGTCATGTAGATTGGCTGAGATAGCCTCGGATTCGGTATCCATGATTTCACGCACTTCGGTATTGGGGTCACTGACAAGCATGGTGGTGATCGGCAGTAAACCAATGTAACGGTCTTTGCGGGTGACCACAAAGATGTTATCCGTGGTATCGGGCATTTCTTCATGGCGGCGCAGAAAACGCAGCACCGTGTCGACTGTGATATCTGGTCGCACACTGATGATATCCGTGTTCATCAGGCCCCCGGCGGTGTCTTCGGGGTACTGAAGTACGCCTTCCACTCGTTGGCGGTCCTGTTGGTCCATGCTGTTTAGTACTTCGCGCAGTACCGTTTTGGGAAGTTGCTGGAGGATGTCGGCCAGGTTGTCCGTATCGAGATTTTCCGTGGCTTGCAGGAGCTCTTCCATGTCCATGCTTTTTAGGAAGTCGGCTTGAATGTCATCGTTAAGATGCTGTAAAACCTCACCTTCATTCTCGGCGTCGATGAGGTTCCACAGGATTTCACGCTCGCGCGGAGGGGACGACTCAAGCAGGTGCGCTGTATGAGCTGGTTTTAGGGTATGGTTGAGCATGTGGCGCACTTGTATAAAGGCGCCACTTTCGAGGGCATCATTCAGCTCTTGTAGCCTGGATTCCATCATGACTCTTACCACGGATTAACTCAGCAAGCATTTATTTTAGCTGAGCTAGCTGCTAAGCGGAACCTCTGAAGGCTATTCAAATGAGAAAAATTACAAGAAAATCCGCGAGTTATTCGTCTTCGTCAAAACGGTTGTTGATTATAGCGCAAATGTCAACGTGCGCCTGATGGGCATTTTCGCCCCGTACTCGCAGATTTAATTGTGTGCCTTTGCTAGCGGCCAGCAGCATGACTGACATAATGCTTTTGGCGTTCACCATCTTTTCGGGTAACCCTATTTCTATTTCACAGGCGTGTTTGTTGGCGACGCCAACCAGCTTGGCTGCAGCACGGGCGTGCAAACCTAGTTTGTTGATAATGGTAATGTTGGATTCAATGAGATCGTTCATGATGTACAGATGGCAATAGTAAGCACTTAAGCATACTGCCTAAAGGCGGCTGTTGTCCAATAGAGAGCAATGAGCTCTTAGCGAGTGGCGGCTTGAAATAGCTCTTCGTTGCTATTGCAAGCCCGTAAGCGCTCACGGAATTCAGCTTCGCCAAATTTACCTGCTAGAGTAGACAATACCTGTAGGTGTTCATTAGTTGCATTTTCAGGTACTAGCAGAATGAACATGATGTCGACAGACTTGCGATCAATAGCATCAAAGTCAATGCCATTTTTTAGTTTGATTAAAGCCCCGGTGACTTGATCGCAGGTGGCTAAGCGACAGTGGGGTAGGGCAATGCCATCGCCAAATCCGGTGCTACCGAGTTTTTCACGGCTAATGAGGGCGGTAAATAATTCGGTGGCATCAAAAGCCGGTATAACCCTAGCAAGCCATTCAGAGGTGGCTTCTAGGGCACGTTTTTTACTATTGCACTCAAGGTCATTGAGCGTGCGTGTTGGGGTGAGTATGTCAATAATGTCCATGGTGTATAAATTAGCTTAGACGTTTACGTTCGTTAGATGGTGGAATGTTCATGCTTTCCCGGTATTTGGCAATGGTGCGACGGGCTACCTGGATGCCCTGTTCTTCCAGTAAGTTAGTTAACTTGCTATCACTGAGTGGCTTGCGGGGCAATTCAGCGGCAATGAGTTTCTTGATCAGGGCGCGAATAGCCGTGCTAGATGCCTCGCCACCATTGGCGGTGGCAACATGGCTAGAGAAAAAATACTTGAGTTCAAAAATACCCCGTGGCGTGTGGATGTATTTTTGCGTGGTAACCCTAGAAATGGTCGATTCATGCATTTCAACGTGTTCGGCTATTTCTGCCAATACCAATGGTTTCATCGCTTCTTCGCCGTACTCAAGAAAGCCCTGTTGTATTTCACAAATGCGGCCAGCTACCTTGAGCAGAGTATCGTTGCGACTTTCCAAGCTTTTTAAAAACCATTTGGCTTCTTGCAAATGGTTTTTGATAAATTGATTGTCGTTAGCATTAGAAGAGCGACCCATCGAAGCATATTGTTGATTGACGCGAATTTTAGGTGCTGAATCTGGATTCAGTTCTACCCGCCAAACATTATTGACTTTGCGCACCATGACATCGGGCACTACATACTCGGCATGGTTGATGGCGATTCTAGCGCCTGGTTCGGGCTGTAAGCTAGTAATTAAAGCAATAATTTCTTGCAGCTGGGCCTCTTTATACCCTGTCCGGCGGCGCAGCAAGTTGTAGTCATGGCTACCCAAAACTTCGAGGTATTTATCAACGATGGTGATAGCACCCTCACGCCAAGGTGTGTCAATTGGCGTTTGCCGTAGCTGAATAAGCAGGCATTCGCGCAGGTCTAGGCAGGCAACGCCAAGGGGATCAAATTGTTGAATACGATGCACTACGGCCAGCAGTTCTTCAATTTCTATCTGCGCATCTGGGGCGATATCACTAAGGTTGTTGTTAATACCCTCTAATAATTCTTCATGAGTTTGGCTTAGGTAGCCACGTTCATCAATTGCATCAATGATGGCGGTGCCAATGAAACGATCAAGATCGGTCATTGGTGTGAGGTTTAGTTGCCAGTCAAGGTGTGTTTGCAGGTCTGGGGTATCGCCATTAATACTGTCAAAATCAAAGTCATCACTGACGCTGATGGAACCGGAACCGGGTGCATTTTGAAAAACATCATCCCAGGCGCTATCAGTAGCTAATTCAACGGGTATTTCTTCGCTCCAGTCGCTGTCAGCATGTCTTTCATCCTCCAGATGTTCTTGCTGGTTTGACATGCTATTGGATTGTTCTGTTTCATTGCTGGATGCTGATTTTTTCTGATCTTCGCTAGGCGGATCAACATCTTCTTCTACTTCTAGGAGGGGATTGTTGTCTAGGGCTTGCTGAATTTCTTGCTGTAAATCCAGGGTTGAGAGCTGAAGTAACCGAATAGCCTGCTGCAACTGCGGCGTCATGGTCAGTTGCTGGTTCATCTTTAACTGTAGTGAGGCTTTCATGGCTAAGGTTTATAAACTCTTGGATAGCTAAAGACTGAAATTGTCGCCCAAGTATACATCTTTTACCTGCTGGTTGGCTAAAATCTCATTGCTATTACCTGCCGCAAGAATATAACCTTCGCTTACTATATAAGCGATATCGCAAATATCTAAGGTTTCCCTGACATTGTGATCAGTGATTAGTACACCAATGCCTTTTTTGCTTAGGTGATTGACTACCTGTTTGATATCACCGACAGAAATTGGGTCTACGCCGGCAAAAGGTTCATCTAGCAAGATAAATTGGGGATCACTTGCTAGAGCTCGCGCAATTTCCACTCGGCGGCGTTCACCGCCAGAAAGGCTCATGCCAAGGCTGTCACGTATATGTTGAATATTGAATTCGTTGAGCAAGCTTTCCAATTTTTCGGTGCGGCTGGACTTGTCCAGCTCTTTGCGGGTCTGCAGGATCGCCATGATGTTGTCAGCGACACTGAGCTTTCTAAATATGGATGCTTCCTGCGGCAAATAACCAATGCCCGCCTTGGCCCGCCCATGCATAGGTAGGTTGGAAATGTCAGAGCCATTTATATAAATATAGCCCCGATCAGCTTTAACCAGCCCAACAATCATATAAAAGCAGGTCGTTTTGCCGGCACCATTGGGACCAAGTAGTCCGACTACTTGGCCAGCTTCAACAGCAATGTTGACATCTTTGACAATGGCACGCTTGCTATAGCTTTTCGCCAGATTGCGAGCTTCAAGTAGAGGCATGGATTTAGTTGCTCGGATTAAAAATCATTTTCACGCGTTGTTTGGAGCCCGGCTTGGCGCTGGCTTTTACTTTTTCGTCAGCTATCGAATATTGAATGGTATCACCACTAAATTCATTACCGTGTTGGTTTAAGATGGCATTGCCAGTCAAGATAATAATGTCTTTGGCGACAGCATAAACCAAGTCGTCTGCCCAAGCATCAAGTTGGCTCTTGTCACTTTCTGTTGTCTGCTGCAGGTGGGCTTGAGCCGTGTCGCTGCCTATGGCGTGAAAGCTGTCGATGTTGTCACTATCATTCATGAGTATTTCTACACTAGCAGCAGAGATAATCATGCTGCCTTGTGTAACGACTACATTGCCCTTGTACACATAGTGACCCTTAGCTTCATCCATTACCGCAGAATCGGCTTCTAGGCTAATGGGTTGTTGGCGATCACTGTCTAAGGCCAAGGCAGAGCCAGACAAGGTGATTAAGCTGGTAAGTAACAAATGGGGGAGGTAGTTGAGTGGGTGCATAAAGCTAGCTTCCTGGTAGTATTTGGCCGTGAACTTGGCGCAATAAATCAAGCACTTGAGTGTCCATGTTGAGTCTTATGCCGCCGGCTTGTAGTTGGCTTTGAGCTCCCTCAATGGTGGTTTGCTCGCTGCCGATAAGCAAATTCTGATTAGGCACTATTCTAAGGCTTTCTGTGGCTAAGCTCAAAGGGTTTTCTGGGGCTGGTCCGTTGGTGATATACACCTGGCCATGCAGGGCTAGTTGTGCCCCTGAGTCAATTACAGTGGCATTGTTGGCGCGGCCAAACCAAGGCGCATTAGTGAGATGGTAGAATTGAAAGCGGGGGGCGTCGATATCAGTAGTGGCGAATTCCGCAATATGGGCAAATTTTTTGCCACTGATACGGCTCTTTAATAGACCTTCTTGATCATATTGGGTACTAATGGCCGATAACATGAAGTAGTCGGGTTTGTAAGATTTTTCTTGGGGGGGAGTTTGCTGTTCAACCTGCTGCTGCCACAATATTAATACGGCCATCAGCAAGAGCAGGGCAAGCAGGTTGACTAATAACCATTTAATGTTAATTCTAGCCAGCATGTAATTGATCCTTTGTCACGCTGTGGGCCCTATGAGACTGTTGCATAATAGTTGGACTACCATGGGTATAAATAGTTCGCTTAGCCCTGGCTGCTAAAATAAAGTACTAGCATGTACAAGGTATAAATGAGTAGCAATACCAGCCCTATGGTGCGATTAATTTCGCCACCACGACGGGCGCGAAAACCCATACCAAATAATAGTAATGTCAAAGCCAGCATCAAAGCATAGTCGCGCCACAGAACTCCTGCTGCAATGTCAGACGGAAAGATAAGGCCTGGTAGGGCCATTACTGCTAATAAGTTGAAGATATTGGAGCCAATAATATTGCCGATCGCCATGTCATGTTGGCCCTTACGGGCACTGGCAATGGTTGCCGCTAATTCTGGAAGGCTGGTGCCAATGGCGACAATAGTCAGGCCAATGACCAGATTGCTAACACCCAAGGCAATAGCAATGTCGGTTGCTCCCCAGACTAAAGCACGAGAAGCTGCTGCCAGTACCAGCAGCCCTATAACTAACCACCATACCCCTTTTTTTAAGCTCATCTGCGGTAGATCTTGAGGGGGGGCTGAGTGTTGTTTTTGATAGCGTTTGAAAAGGTAGAGGCATACTACCAGACCGGCTAGCAGTATGAGGCCATCTATTTGTCCCAGATGTTGGTCGAGCAATAGCAGTCCAGCGCCAATGGTGGCCACCATAAGGATGGGGATCTCAGCGCGCACAAGGGAACCGCCAATAGCGAGTGGCGCAACAAGCGCGGCAGCGCCTAAAACCAAAGCAATATTGGCAATATTGGAACCCAGTGCATTACCGATAGCCAGGCCAGGTGCTTGGTTCCAGGCGGCGATGGCCGATACCAGTATTTCTGGGGCCGAGGTGCCAAAAGCAATAATAGTGAGGCCAATTAACATGGGTGACATGCCCAAGTGGTGGGCAGTAGCGGCGGCGCCATCGACAAATCGATCAGCACTCCAAATAAGCAGGCCTAAGCCTGATAGTACGGCAATAATAGCAACAAGCATATGGTAAAAATAATCAGTTGTGGCAAAAGCCGCAAGAATACCACAGGCGCGAACATTAATGCTAAACTTAGCCGATGTTTTACGGCCTGATGATAAAGCATGGGATGAGTGTCCCGTTGGTCGGCAAAGTTAACGGATAAAAGCTATGCCTAAGGCAAATTTGGTAGAAGTCAAAGAGTTATATCTCTCGCGTGGCGATAGAGTCATATTCGACGGTCTTAGTATCAATGTTAAACAGGGTTTGGTGACTGCTATAATGGGCCCCAGCGGTTGTGGTAAAACCACCTTGCTGCGCTTAATGGGAGGGCAGTTGCAACCGACACGTGGGCAGGTTTTGGCTTTTGGTCAAGACTTGGCCTGCTTAAGTCGTGATAGTTTGACCCAGTTGCGCTCTCGTATGGGCGTTTTGTTTCAAAGTGGCGCTTTGTTTACCGACTTGACGGTGTTTGAAAACGTGGCCTTTGGCCTGCGTGAGCACGGTCGCTTGAGCGAGCAAGAGTTGCATGACGAAGTGTTGTTGAAACTTGAAGCTGTTGGCTTGCGTGGTGCTCGCCATCTTATGCCCGCTGAATTGTCAGGTGGTATGGCTAGGCGTGTTGCCTTAGCGCGGGCCATTGCCATGGGGCCGGAGCTGGTGCTCTATGACGAGCCATTCGCTGGTCAGGATCCGATAGCCATGGCGGTCTTGCAGCGGCTTATTCGGTCTTTGAATGATCAATTGCAACACACCAGCATTTTGGTGTCTCATGATGTGGCCGAAGCTTGTGCTATCGCCGATGAGGTTATTTTGTTGGGGCGGGGTAACTTGTTGGCCCAAGGCTCACCCAGTGCGTTACTTAATAGTACCGACCCAATGGTGCGGCAGTTTATGCATGGCCAGGCCGACGGTGCTATTCCTTTTCATTACCCCGCACCGGATCTTATAAACGAGCTGCAGACGGCCGCAGCTCGAGCTGATCGGCAGGCTGCGCGCGCAACCCGGACCGGAGAGGTGTCCTCATAATGTTACTGGATAGCTTGCGGCGTTTGGGCGAAATGGTGCTAGGGCGGTTGCTAGCCATTGGCGCGGCCTTGCTGATGTTGCTGCAGTCCTTACAGGTATTGCCTGGGCCTAAAGGTTGGCAGCGCCTCACCCAGCAGCTGTACGTAGTGGGTGTGCAGTCGGTGCTTATCATTCTGGTTTCTGCGGCCTTTATTGGCATGGTGTTGGGGTTGCAAGGCTATACCCTGTTAAAGGACTATGCTTCAGAACAGGCTGTCGGTCAGATGGTGGCATTAACCTTAGTGCGCGAGCTAGCGCCAGTTGTGGCCGCTTTGTTGTTTGCCGGTCGGGCAGGATCGGCATTGACCGCTGAGTTGGGATTGATGAAAACCACAGAACAGTTGGCTAGTCTGGAAATGTTTGGGGTTGACCCCTTGCATCGTATTGTGGCTCCGCGCTTTATTGCTGGGGTGATTGCTTTACCTATTTTGGTGGTGATATTTGATTTAGTGGGTGTTTATGGTGGTCACTTGGTGGCTGTTGATTGGTTGGGTGTTCATAGCGGCGCCTATTGGGGCAATATGCAAGCGGCGGTTAGCTTTTCCGATGATGTGCTCAACGGGCTGATCAAGGCACTGGTGTTTGCTGTTTTGGTTACTTGGACAGCCCTTTATCAAGGCTATATGTGTGTTCCTACCTCGCAGGGTATTAGCGAGGCAACAACGCGCACTGTAGTCTATTCTTCATTGATGATATTGGGTTTTGATTTTATTCTGACAGCGTTAATGTTTGGAGGCCTTTGATGGCAAAAAGATGGCTCGAGATTAGTGTAGGTACTCTACTGGTTGCTGGTGTGGTCGCTCTGTTGGCGCTAGCCCTTCAGGTTAGTGGTAGTCATCTAAATGGGGCGGATGGGCATTACCGACTGTCGGCGCTATTTGATAATACAGCAGGTTTGTCGACTAAGGCGCGTGTTACTTTATCGGGCGTTACTGTTGGTGAAGTAATCGCAGTGAGCATAGATAGTCAGACGTTGATGGCGAAGGTCGATATGCACATTGATAGTCAGGTGGATTATCTGACTTCAGATACTAATGCGAGCATTCTCACGGCTGGGCTGTTGGGAGAAAAGTATGTTGGCCTGAGCGTTGGTGCGGAAGAGGAAATGCTGGTGGACGGTGATGTCATTGAAGACACGCAGTCTGCATTGGTATTGGAAGAGTTAATTGGTCAAGTGTTGTTGGATTTGGGTAAGAATTGATATGAAGAAGCATTTAATAAGCCTGCGGGTTTGCTTGCTGGGTGTTTTTATTGGCTGTTGTGGCATGACTTCAGCAGCGCAAGCTAATGAGTGGCAAGAGGCTAGTAAGGTGGTCGTGCAGACAACCGATACTATGTTATCTATATTGGATGATACCGGTGAGCAATCTCTGGTTGAAGTTGTTCCTGCTATTGATGAGGTCTTATCGCCAGTAGTTGATTTTCGGGTTATTGCCAAAGGGGTAATGGCTAAATATTATCGCCGTGCCAAACCAGAACAATTTGAAGCCTTTGTGGTGGTGTTTCATAAATCCTTAGTGAATACTTATGCCAAAGCCATAGTGGCCTTTGATGTGGGATCTTATGATTTGCAAACCAACCCTGGTGTCGACAAGCGCAAAGGCAGAGAGAAAATTTGGGTAAAGGTTTATGCCGGCAGCAGTGTTTATGATATTCATTACACTATGTCAGCCAAAAGCGGCCCATGGAAGGTAACCAATGTTGTGCTAGATGGTGTTAATTTAGGTTTGGCCTTTCGTAATCAGTTTGCCGCCGCAATGAGAGAAAATGGCAACGATATGGATGCTGTTATAGCAAACTGGAATCAGAGTTCTAGCTAATTATCGATGGGCATCCATAGAAATGTTCGGATTACAGGCTGGTTGTTGGATAAGTGTGAATAAAGCCGCTGGTTTGCTTGCTTGTGCTAGTCGGAAAAGGCATTTTTTTGCTATAATTTCGCTTTTGTTTTAAAGCACTACGGTAATTGGCTTGTCATGCCAAACATAGATAGTATCGCTTCTTTTAAATTGGCCGCCACTTGGGTGCTTAAGGGGCGCAATAGGATTGGGATAATACAAAATTATGGACGCAGCACAAGTAAAACAAGAGATAGAGTCGCAACTAGCTGGAACACAGGTATTACCGAGTGGCGAAGGCTGCAATTTTGCCGTAACCGTCATCGGTGAGATATTTGTGGGCCTGACGCCGGTTAAGAAACAACAACTCGTATACGGTTGCCTAAATCAGCATATTGCCGATGGCACCATTCATGCTCTAACGATTAAGGCTTATACGCCTGATCAGTGGGCAAAAGTTAACGGTTAACCAATAAATTGGACCATAGGTTGGTCCAGCATAGGAATTTGCATGGATAAATTAAGTATTGTTGGTGGCCAGCAGCTTTCAGGTAGTGTGCGCATCGCTGGAGCCAAGAATTCGGCTTTACCTATTCTTGCTTCAACCCTTTTGGCTAGTGAGCCTGTGACCATCAAGAACTTGCCACACTTGCATGATGTAACAACCATGATTGAGCTATTAGGCCGCATGGGCGTGTCCATGCTGGTTGGCGATAAGCTCAGCTTGGAAATTGATCCCCGCAGCATAAATAGCTTCGTAGCACCTTATGAATTGGTAAAAACCATGCGGGCTTCGATTTTGGTGCTGGGACCGCTTGTGGCTCGTTACGGTGAGGCTCGGGTTTCCCTGCCGGGCGGTTGTGCCATTGGCAGTCGCCCTGTGGACTTGCATATTCGTGGTCTTGAGGCCATGGGTGCCAAGGTTGAAGTGGAAGACGGCTACATCCATGCCGTAGCGGAACGTTTGCATGGCGCGCATATATTCTTTGATACGGTTACTGTGACCGGCACCGAAAATATTCTTATGGCTGCGGCTTTGGCTGATGGCGAAACCATTATTGATAATGCTGCCAAAGAGCCTGAGGTTGTGGACTTGGCTGAGTGTTTGATTGCCATGGGTGCCCAGATTAGTGGCCACGGTACGGATACTATTCGTGTACAAGGGGTGGAGCGTCTAAATGCTTGTACCTTTAGTGTGCTACCGGATCGCATCGAAACAGGCACTTATCTGGTAGCAGCGGCCGCCACCGGTGGTAGTATTACGGTAAAAGACACGCGCCCGGATATCCTTGAAGCTGTGCTGGTGAAGTTAGAAGAAGCTGGCGCCAAAATTGAAACCGGTACGGATTGGATAAAATTGGATATGCATGGCCAACGCCCTAAAGCGGTCACCATTAAAACAGCACCATACCCTGCCTTTCCAACAGATATGCAGGCGCAATTTTCGGCGCTAAATGCCGTTGCGCAGGGCGGCGGGCGTATCACTGAAACTATTTTTGAAAACCGCTTCATGCATATTAATGAAATGGCGCGAATGGGCGCTAAGGTGGCGGTCGAAGGTAATACCGTGATTCAAGAAGGTATCGAACGCCTGCAGGCAGCGCCAGTGATGGCGACAGATTTGAGAGCTTCAGCTAGTTTGGTGATTGCAGCCCTGGTTGCTGATGGTGAGACGGTTATTGACCGTATCTATCATATTGATCGAGGCTATGACTGCATTGAAGAAAAAATGGGTGCCTTGGGTGCCTGTATTAAACGAGTTGTATAGGAAACCATTAAGGCCATGCCTAATCGTTTGACCATTGCCCTGTCTAAGGGACGTATCTTAAAGGAAACCCTGCCGTTGTTCGCCGCTGCAGGTATTGAACCAACGGAAGATATTTATACCAGCCGCAAGCTGGTATTTGAAACCAATCAGCCTGATGTGAGGTTGTTGGTGATCCGTGCTACCGATGTGCCAACCTATGTGGCCTATGGGGCTGCCGATATGGGCGTAGCTGGCAAGGACGTGCTCATGGAGCATGGTGGTGCTGGTTTGTATGAGCCTTTGGATTTACAAATTTCTAAGTGCCGCTTAATGACTTGTGCGCCAGTCGGTGCCAAAGCCGCAGGGCATCGTTTGCGGGTGGCCTCGAAGTTTGTCAATTTGACCAAGCAATATTACTCTCAGCAGGGTCAACAGGTTGATATCATTAAGCTATACGGCGCTATGGAGTTGGCACCCATTTTGGGCTTGGCTGATCAAATTGTGGATATTGTGGATACGGGTAATACATTGCGTGCTAACGGCTTGGAGCCATTGCAGGAAATTGCCCAGATCAGTAGCCGTTTGGTGGTAGGTGAAGCGGCCATGAAACTCAAGCATGCTCGTATAAGCCCTATTGTCGAGTTGTTGTCAGCAGCGGTTGCTGCCAAGCAGGAGGCGTAAACCATGCGGCTAAAAGTGAATCGACTGGATGCTTCCAGTATCGACTTTCAATCTCGCATGGACGCCTTATTGGCTTGGGAAAGCGTATCTGATCCACGAGTGCAGCAAACCGTTAGTGATATTATTGAGCGAGTAAAGCAGCAGGGCGATACGGCGTTATTGCAACTCACAAAGCAGTTGGATCGTGCTAACTTTAAAAGTGTTGCGAACCTGGAAGTGCCGCCGCAAAAATTGCAGGAAGCCCTCGATAGCTTGCCCCAAGATAAACGTCAGGCGTTGATGGTAGCGGCTCAGCGTATTCGCCAGTATCACGAAAAGCAAAAGCAGGATTCTTGGCGCTATATGGAGGCCGATGGCACCCTATTGGGTCAGCAAGTAACCCCCATGGATCGTGTAGGTATTTATGTGCCTGGTGGCAAAGCCAGCTATCCATCCTCGGTACTAATGAATGCTATGCCAGCCAAGGTGGCAGGAGTGTCAGAGGTGGTGATGTCGGTGCCAATGCCCAATGGGCAGGTGAACCCGCTAGTATTAGCCGCTGCCGCAGTGGCTGGTGTAGACCGCGTATTTGCTATTGGCGGTGCACAAGCAATAGCCGCCATGGCCTATGGCACACAACGGGTGCCTAAAGTGGATAAAATTGTAGGCCCTGGCAATATTTATGTGGCGACCGCTAAGCGCGCAGTATTTGGTGTCTGCGGCATTGATATGATTGCGGGGCCGTCTGAAATTTTAGTTTTATGTGATGGTCAAACAGACCCTGATTGGGTGGCCATGGACTTGTTTTCTCAAGCCGAGCACGATGAACAAGCGCAGTCCATTTTATTGTGTCACGATGAACAATACCTCGATCAGGTAGAAGACAGTCTGAAGCGCCTGTTGCCGACTCTAGAGCGTCATGAAATTGCGCAAACATCTCTGCAAAACCGTGGTGCATTGATTAAGGTGGCCGACTTGGATCAGGCCATTGAGATTGCTAATCGAATTGCGCCGGAACATTTGGAATTGTCCGTTGCAGATCCTGAAGCCCTGTTACCCAGAATACGCCATGCTGGGGCTATTTTTATGGGGCGCCACACGGCTGAAGCCTTGGGTGATTACTGCGCTGGTCCAAACCATGTGCTACCAACCTCTGGCACTGCGCGTTTTTCATCCCCTTTGGGTGTGTATGATTTTCAAAAGCGTTCCTCACTGATTATGTTCTCGCCAGAAGGCGCCAGTAATATGGGTAAGGTAGCCTCCGTGTTGGCCCATGGTGAGGGTTTGGAAGCCCATGCCCGTTCAGCGGAATACCGTATAATCGAAGACTGATTGTTGGGCCATGCTAGCAACATCTAGCATGGCATCTGGGCTGGCCTATTTGGGCTAAGGTTTGGTTGCAATCAAGGTGGCGCGGCGTGGTGCAGGGTAGCCCTCAGCGGTAAGCTCGGGATCGTTTGGGTCGAGGAACTGTTCTAAAGAGTGGAAAGTCATCCATTTTGTGGCTTGCTGTTCGTTGATACTGGTCTTATTCACATCCACCGTGCGTACGTCTTTAAAGCCGGCTCGACGTAATAGGTTTTCTAAAGCGGCAGGACTTGGTAAAAACCACACATTGGCCATTTTGGCATAACGATCTTCGGGCACCAGTATGGTGTATTCGTCACCGGGGACGACAAGGGTTTCAAGCACCAGCTCACCACCGGGTCGCAGGTAACTCATGAGCTCTTGTATGTGATCAATGGGCGAGCGACGATGATAAAGCACACCTAAGCAAAACACTGTATCAAAGGCTGCGAAAGCAGGTAGGTGCTCGCTTCGCAGGGGCAACAGGTGAGCGCCGTTGGGGGGCAGCAGGCGTTGCGCGCAATGGAATTGATACAAAAATATGCGTGTTGGGTCTATGCCAATAGCCATGTTGGCGCCAGCGCCTAGCATTTGGTACAAAAAATAGCCATTGCCAGTGCCGATATCCAGTATGTTGCGGCCTTGCAAATTACTAATGTGAGGCTGTATGCGTTGCCATTTCCAGTCTGAGCGCCATTCAGTGTCAATATCGATGCCCAGATAATGCCAGGGGCCCTTACGCCAGGGCTTGAAGGCCATTAATTGGTTTTGTAGCTGTTGTTGATCAATATTTGATGGCCCCCCGTCAGGGAGGGCAAGAGTAACGCGCGGCTGAGAAAAGTCGACATTGCTAAGGGTTGTCTGGGGTAAGGCCGCTAAGGCCTGATCCCACTCTGCGGTGCGACCATGGGTTTTGTCGTAATAATGGGTCTGCAAGGCGGTTTGTATTGATGGATGAAAATCCCCTAAAAAGGAATCGGCGGTGGCGGCAAAGAATGGGTCTAAAGAAATAGTCATGGCATGGAGTCGCAGTCGGTGTATGGCGTTAGAAAAGCTATTTAAAGGCCAGTAAGGCACAGAAATTAAAGCATTGCATACATACCTCTATCTGTTTAAAGCCAGCTTGTTCAAGGCGCTGATAGTGTTGTTGTAAGGTGTTGGGTACCAGTACATTCTCTAAAGCGGCCCGTTTTTGTGCTACTTCTAGGTCGCTGTATCCTTGGCAGCGTTTGAAGTCGTGGTATAGGTCGGTTTGCAGTGCCTGTTGTTGCGGGCTGTTAAAGCAAATCTTTTCAGCCAGAAGTAGCACACCGCCTGGTTTCATACCATCATAAATGTTGCTTAATATGGACTGGCGCTGTTGGTCTTCAATAAACTGCAAGGTGAAGTTTAAGATGACGATGGAGGCATTACGAATCTTGGCATCTTGGATGTCTTGTTGACAGATTTCGTAGCTGGCCTGACTGTTATCTCGCGCCATATTGTGTTGGCAACGACCCACCATGGCCGCCGAGTTGTCTACCCCAATCACATGACAGCTAGCGGGCAAGTTTTGGCGCAGGCGCAGGGTTGTTGTGCCTAATGAGCAGCCTAAATCATAGCACTGGCTGTCTGCCTGGCCGTAGCGCTGGGCGAGCACGCTGATTACCTCCAAAAGAAAAGCGTAGCCTGGCACGGAGCGCTGAATCATGTTGTCGAATACGTCCGCCACCTGGGCATTGAACTCAAAAGGTGCTGGCTCCAAAGGTGCGGCAAAGAGGGTGTCTGTGTGCTTGTTATTGGACATAATGCTATTGACTTAAAGGTCTTACACCAAGCATGACAGCGACAGTCTGTGCCTGTCCTTGGCGTTGAAAAGTGATATTAAGCGATGTGCCGGGTGTTAGCTCTGCTATGTAGTCCATTGCGGCACGCGCGCTGGTGATATTTCGGCCATCAAAAGCGGTGATAATATCATCCTGTTGTAAGCCGGCCTTGTGGGCAGGGCTACCAACATAAACGCCAGAAACACGAATCTGTTCCTGTTCACTATGTTGTAACAAGCTGCCACTCATTTGTTGGCTGATAAGATCTATGGTGATGCCTAGCCAGCCACGAATCACTTTGCCGTCTTTAAGTAGGCTGTTGGCTACTTGGTTAGCTGTGCTGATGGGAATGGCTAGCCCTAAGCCTTGGCTGCGGGTACTGGTGCCCGTATTATAAAAATGGGCGGTATTGATACCGATAAGCTGCCCTGACGTATTAATCAAAGGGCCACCAGAGTTGCCACTATTGATAGGAGCGTCAGTTTGAATAAAGTTTTCAAAGGTATTGAGGCCCAACTGGTTGCGGCCCAAGGCACTTATGATACCCATAGAAACAGACGTACCCAGTCCATGAGGGTTACCGATGGCCAAGACAATATCACCAGGGCGGCTCTTGTCTTGTTGTGGAATCAGTGCTGGTTGTAAGTCTGGTAGGTCAATTTTTAATAGGGCTAAGTCTGTTTCTGGATCTACACCGATAATTTGGGCTATAGCGCTGCGGTTATCATTAAGCTTGACCTCCAATTGGTCAGCGCCAGCAATGACGTGATGGTTGGTGAGAATGTGCCCCCTAGTGCTGATGATCACGCCCGAGCCTAGTCCATAGACAGTGCCTTGCTCTGCGACCAGTTCACCCGTGATAAACTGTTGGTAATGTGGGTCATCCAATAATGCTGGATTGGCACTCGTATCAAAACTGATCCGATAGATACGCACCACCGCTGGTAGCACTTTTTCGACAGTGTCAGCATAACCTAGAGCCACATCAGCGCGGCCCTTGTTTAGGGGTGACGTGAGCTCCTGTATCCATAGCTGAACTTTGCTGTTGCTTGTCCAACCTAAGATTAGTCCGGTGGTGACTCCTAGAAGGATAAACAGGGCAATTTGTTTGCTGGTTTTTGACATGAAGATGGCACTTGCCAGAAGGTTGGTGTTAACGGGCTATTAGTTTAAACTTTCGTTACGGGCTTGGCAAAAAATCCCACCTTCTATGACAATATAATTAGCAATGAGTATTTTAATCAGGGTTTTCTATGACAGTTTCACGACCACAGCTAGATAATTATTTGCAGCAATTACTTCAAGTGCCCCTATTTAAGGATTATTGTCCCAACGGATTGCAAATAGAAGGTGCAGCAATGATTGATAAGGTTGTGTTCGGTGTTACCGCCAGCCAGGCCTTGATTGACCGGGCAGTATCAGTGGGTGCGCAGGCTATTATTGTGCATCATGGCTACTTCTGGCGCAGTGAACCAGGCGTCATTGTGGGCATGAAGCAACGTCGCATAAAGAGCCTATTGAGCAACGATATTAATCTTTGGGCTTATCACTTGCCACTGGACTGTCATGCTGAACTTGGTAACAACGCCCAGTTGGGTAAGTTGCTGGGTTGGCCAATAGTAGACCATTTGAGTGGCGAGGGCGCGACCGGCCTTGGCTATTGGGGTGAATTACCTAGTGCTCAGTCAGGTGAGCAGATCGTCGACCAGTTGGAAGCCGCTTTAGGGCGTTCCATATTGCATGTGGCGCCCGATGCTCGGCCTATTCAGCGTATCGGTTGGTGTACTGGTGGTGCTCAGGGTTATATCGACAAGGCTGTTGAATTAGGGTTGGATGCTTATGTGTCGGGAGAAATTTCAGAGGCTACAGTGCATATTGCTCGAGAAAATGGTATCCATTATTTTGCTGCGGGGCATCATGCTACTGAACGTGGTGGTGTGATAGCTTTGGCGCAACATTTGCGCGATGAATTTGGCCTGGATTGTGAATTTGTCGACATTGATAGCCCAGCCTAAGCTGGCTGGCTAAGAGGCAATATGCCCTCGGGCGAGATAGTCATGGGATTGCATTTCTTGCAGTCTACTGAGGGTGCGTTGGAAAACAAAATCTAAGCTGCCACCGGTATAAATGTCATCTAGGGCCACTTGTGCTGACATGATCAGTTTGACGTTAGCGTCGTAGCAGACGTCAACCAGATTGACAAAACGTCGCCCTTGGTCATCACTATTGCGGTTCATTTGTGGCACATTGCTTAGGAGTATGGCGTGGAATTCGCTGGCTATTTCTAGGTAGTCATTTTGTGAACGTGGTTTGTCGCACAGCTCGTCAAAGTCGAACCAGATTACATCTTCACACTGTTGGCGACAATGAAAGGTACGGTTGTTTATTTCTAGATTGCTGTTAGATTGGCATTCATTGGCAACCGGGGCGAGGGCCTTAAAGCTGTGTTCCAAGCTAACATCCGCTTGCTCATCCAATGGAAAGTGATACAGTTCTGCTTGCTCTAGGCTGCGTAAGCGGTAATCCGTATCACCATCTACATTGATGACATGGTTGCGTTGTTCTAACAGGGCAATAGCCGGTAGAAACCGTTGCCGTTGCAAGCCATTTTCGTATAACTTGGCGGGTTCAATGTTGGAGGTGGCCACCAACACAACGTTGCGGGCCATAAGGGCCTCCAGCAGGCTGCCTAATATCATCGCGTCAGTAATGTCGGTAACAAAGAACTCGTCAAAACAGATAATTTGGGCTTGGGTAGCCAGATCATTGGCCACCTTGTCGAGTGGATTTTTGCTGCCGCTGTAGCTTTTTAAGCGCGTGTGAACATCACGCATGAAGCGGTGAAAATGTGTGCGCTGTTTAGTGGGCATAGGTAAGCACTCATAGAAAATATCCATGAGATACGTCTTGCCGCGGCCAACACCACCCCAAAAATAGAGCCCTTTAGTTGGCGTTGGCTTTTGGCTGCGGCCAAATAATCGTTGTAACCCAGACTGCTTGGGTTTTGGTGCCACTAGTTCATCAAATAAACGCTGTAAATATTGGATGGCATTTTCCTGAGCGGGATCGTGACTAAACTCTGTTGAGTTTTGGTCGGCTTGATAGCGGGAAAGTGGGGTTTCCATGGTTTGGCTCTAAAGGTCAGGCGGCGAACTTGTTAAGGTGGCATTTTAGCACCAGTTTCGACGATTTTCATGATCTACCTGCTATCCCATGATGGATATAAATAAAAAATATGATGAAGCAGGCGGTATATCCCAGAAGGCGCTGGTTTAATTGTTTTTTTTCATTACAATAAGGTAATCATTATCTTGTTTATGTGCAGGATGTAAGTGTCGTAATGTCGGTAGGAGATTGACGTGGATTTGTTTGGCAACGACTTGTTTTTTTGGTTGGTAATTCTGTTGCTGGGTTTGGCAATTGGTTTTGTAGTGGGGCGCAATAATAACACGGACATGAAGATGCAAAATCAGTTGACGGAGCAGTTGGCAGCAGCCCAGTCAGAGCTGGCAGAGTACAAGGAAAAGGTGGCTTTGCATTTTGCTGACACAGCAGCAGTGGTTAATGAGATGACCGATAGCTATCGTAAAGTGCATGCTGAGTTGAGTAAGGGAGCCAAATTGTTGTGTGATGACCCGGAAACTGTAGAAAACTTGTTGGCTCTGGATAGCTACAGTCAGCAGCGCGTGGTAGCAGAGCAGGAACCGCAGGTTATGGTGCGGCCGCCCATGGACTATGCTCCCAAAACCCCTGACTCTGAGCACGGCACTTTGGATGAGCGTTATGGTTTGCGTGAAGATCAGGAAAATATTGACCGTCCCCAATATGATATTCCGGTTAAGCCAGGTGGATTGAGTTAGGCGGCAAGTGGCATCTGGTCTGATTTTAGTGGACGCATCTATAGTGCGTCCTTAGCCAAGCCGGATGCGGCATGAGGCTAGGTGAGTTGGTGCTATACCAGACTAAAAAAGAAACCTTATGCAGCCTTTCATTCCCCCAAAAAAACCTATATAATTCGCCCTCGCAGTTTTTCTGCGTCATCAAGTTACAGGTTAAACTTTATCCAGTTGGCGTGTAACCAATAATTATAGGTAAGTGCGATAGGGTTTACCGACCTGTATTCGCCAAGTGAAGGTTGTCAATATGAAAACCGTAAGTATTAAACCAGCCGACGTCTCTCGTGACTGGTATGTTGTGAACGCTGAGGGTCTCACCTTGGGTCGTTTAGCAACTGAAATCGCCCGCCGTCTGCGTGGCAAGCATAAGCCTGAATACACTCCTCATGTGGATACTGGCGACTACATTGTTGTAGTTAACGCCGAAAAAGTACACGTGACTGGTAAAAAGGCCCAGGACAAGATGTATTACCGTCACACTGGTTATCCAGGCGGTCTGCGTTCTATGTCCTTTGAGCAGATGGTTGAACATGCTCCTGAGCGCACTATTGAGTTCGCTGTTAAAGGTATGCTGCCAAAGGGTCCATTGGGCCGCGCCATGTACACCAAGTTGAAGGTGTACGCTGGTAATGAGCATCCACATCAGGCACAACAGCCTCAAGAACTGACCTTGTAAGGAGATTATCATGGCAGCTACTCAATACTATGGTACTGGTCGTCGCAAGACCTCTACTGCTCGTGTATTCCTGACTCCAGGTACAGGTAATATCTCTATCAATAATCGTTCCATCGATGTTTACTTCGGTCGTGAAACGGCGCGCATGATTGTGCGTCAGCCACTTGAACTGACTGAAAACACCGAAAAGTTTGATGTAAAAATCACCGTTGCTGGCGGTGGTGGTTTTGGTCAAGCAGGTGCTATCCGTCACGGTATTACCCGTGCACTGATGGAATATGATGAAACGCTACGTCCTTCACTGCGTGCCGCTGGTTTTGTTACCCGTGATGCTCGTGAAGTAGAGCGTAAGAAAGTTGGCCTACGCAAAGCACGTAAGAAGCCACAGTTCTCCAAGCGTTAAGCTTACGGATTACATTTTCAAAACCCAGCCTTTGTGCTGGGTTTTTGCGTTTTGGGTTTAGTCAAACCGGCAGAGGTGATTATACTCACTTTCATACTAATAAGCCTTTTGTCGCACGAAACATAAGGCTATTTACCTTGTCTATTTTAAGGCTTTCCTTTAACATATGCGCTGGTGATTTTAGGTCCTTTATAACAGTTCGAAAGAACAAGTTTTTTAATTGGTGGTGTGTCCACCAGTTTGCACTTGCTGGAGATCAATTGAATGAGTAATGATGGCGTAAACAAAGGTCGTCGTCGCTTGCTGGTAGGCGCATCCACTGTTGTGGGTGCTGCTGGGGCAGTAGGTGCGGCAGTTCCTTTTGTAGCCTCCTGGAACCCGAGCGCCAAGGCTAAAGCCGCTGGTGCACCGGTCAAGGCGGATATCAGTAAACTGGAACCTGGTGCCCAGATGATCGTCGAATGGCGAGGTAAACCGGTGTGGATCGTACGTCGCACGGCGGAAGCCTTGGCCAACTTGGCTACTTTGGATGTGGCTATGGCTGATCCAGAATCAGCGAAGTCCAAGCAACCAGCCTATGTGCCTGCTACTTCAGTACGCTCCCTGCGTGATGAATACATGGTAATGATTGGCATCTGCACACACCTAGGGTGTTCACCAACATACCGTCCTGAAATTGCAGCGGCAGATCTAGGTGCTGATTGGAAAGGTGGTTTCTATTGCCCATGCCATGGCTCCACGTTCGATTTGTCTGGTCGTGTATACAAGAGCAAACCAGCGCCAACTAATTTGGAAATCCCACCGCACTTCTACGTTGATGACAACGTGATTGTGATTGGTGAAGACGGAGGCAATGTATAATGGCTGTCGGTAATCCTAATCGCCCTAAGGCTGAAAGCGGTGTCCTACGTTGGATTGATGACCGTTTCCCTATGACCCAGATGTGGCAAGAGCATATGTCCAAGTACTATGCCGCACCCGCAAACTTCTGGTACGTATTTGGTGTCTTATCCCTGTTGGTTTTGGTAAACCAAATCTTAACCGGCATCTGGCTAACCATGTCCTACGAACCTTCAGCAGAAGGTGCGTTTGCATCCGTTGAGTATATAATGCGCGATGTGGAGATGGGCTGGATCATTCGTTATATGCACTCGTCTGGTGCCTCGGCCTTCTTCATTGTGGTTTATCTACATATGTTCCGTGGCCTGATGTATGGTTCTTATCAGAAGCCACGAGAATTGATTTGGTTGTTCGGCATGGCTATCTACCTTGCACTTATGGCTGAAGGTTTCTTTGGTTACCTGCTTCCTTGGGGACAGATGTCCTACTGGGGCGCGCAGGTTATCTTGTCTTTAGCTGGCGCGATTCCCGTTATCGGTGATGACTTGATGACCTGGGTTCGTGGTGACTTCCTGATTTCGGGTATTACCCTAAACCGTTTCTTCTCCCTACATGTCATTGCTTTGCCAATTGTTATTTTGGCGCTGGTTGTTTTGCACATCCTAGCCCTACATGATGTTGGTTCTAGCAACCCAGATGGTATTGAAATCGACAAGAACAAGGATGAGAATGGTAAGCCAGTTGATGGCGTTGCTTTCTTCCCATACTTGGTGATCAAGGATTTAGTTGCCATAGGCATCTTCCTGACCGTCTTCTGTTTAATTATCTTCTTCTTTCCAGAAGGTGGTGGTTACTTTATTGAGAAACCCAACTATGAGCCAGCTAATCCGCTGAAAACGCCTGAGCACATTGCTCCGGTATGGTACTTTACGCCCTACTATTCTATCTTGCGTGCCATCACCTACCCATTGTTTGGTATGGATGCTAAGTTCTGGGGTGTGGTTGCCATGGGTGGTGCCATTGCCGTGTTGTTTGTTGTGCCATGGCTGGATCGTAGTCCTGTTAAATCCATGCGGTACAAAGGCTGGTTGAGCCGCATCTGGCTAGCTATATTTGTAATTAGCTTTTTTATTCTGGGCTATTTGGGTACAGTGGCAGCGACGCCTGGCCGCACTTTGGTGGCACAATGCTGTACCGCTCTGTACTTTGCGTACTTTATCCTTATGCCATTCTACACGCGTATGGAATCGACCAAGCCTGTACCAGAGAGGGTGACAGACTAATGAAAAAGTTATTGATGATTGGCGCCATGTTGTTGGCGCCTGTATTCGCTGTAGCTGCTGGTGGTAGCAACGTGCATCTTGATCATATTAAGGTGGATGCCACTAACCAGCAATCCTTGCAGCGCGGCATGCAGTTGTATGTTAACTACTGCTTAGGTTGTCATTCTGCCCAGTATCAGCGCTATGAGCGTGCGGCAACTGATTTGCAGATTCCGGTTGATTTAGTGCTCGAGCACCTGATTCATTCAGACCAGAAGGCGGGTGAGCAGATGACCAACGCCATGGACTCCGAGCAGGCAAAAGCTTGGTTCGGTGCCCCCCCGCCGGATTTGACCAACGAAGTAAACTTGCGTGGAGCTGACTGGGTTTACACATACCTGCGTAGCTTCTATGTCGATGATAGCCGCCCATATGGTGTGAATAACGTCGTTTTCCCAAGTGTGGGTATGCCTAACGTGTTAGCTGAAGTGCAAGGTATTCAGCGCAAGGCTTGTGCTCAGGTACCCAAGGTGGATGCTAGTGGTGATATTGTAATTGATACCTTGACGGGTCAGCCTATGACGGTACAGAACTGTGATATGCTAACCGTTGACGCTGGTACGGGTACTATGGACCAAGCCGAGTTCGATCAAGCAGCTTATGACTTGACTAACTTCTTGGCCTATATGTCCAAGCCCTATTTGCAGCAGAGCAAGTCGTTGGGTATTAAGGTCATTTTGTTCTTATTGTTGATGACCGTGGTGTTCTACTTCTTGTACAAGGAATACTGGCGAGACATTCACTAATAGTGACAGCGCTTGCCATAGCGGGCGCTGGTAGTGATTTTAGATTGCGAGTATATAACGACAAAGCGCTACTTTTGAATTTGCTTGCACATTGCGTTGGGTGAGCTGATGAGGTTCATTCCACTTAGTGAGCGGCGCTAGTTTTGACGCGACCTTTAAGCTTATTGGAGTTTAGGTCGCGTGCTGATTTGTAAGATAACCGTTTTATAGATAATTTTTTGAGGTGAAACCGCAATGGGTGTAGTTGCTAAACGATCTTCCATGACCTTCTTCTCCGATGGAGCTAGTCATTATAGCCATCGTGTACGTATCGTGCTGGCAGAAAAGGGTGTCACCGTAGATATCATTGATGTGGACGCCGATCACAAGCCAGAAGATCTGGCTGATTTGAATCCTTATAACAGTCTGCCAACTTTGGTGGATCGTGAGCTGGTGCTATACGAAGCCAATGTCATGATGGAATATCTTGATGAGCGCTTCCCGCACCCGCCTTTGTTGCCTGTATATCCGGTAGCCCGAGCTGAAAGTCGTCTCTACATGTACCGTATTGAGCGTGACTGGTGCCGTTTGGCGGACCTGATCATAGGTTCAGAAGACGATGCTGAAATTGAGACGGCCCAACAAGAGTTGAGCGATAGCTTGATTGCTACGGCGCCAATTTTTGCGGAAAAAGATTTCTTCATGAGTGAAGAGTTTACTTTGGTTGACTGTTGTATTGCGCCGATTCTATGGCGTTTGCCTCAGTTGGGCATTGAACTTCCTGAACAGCAAGCAGCCCCTATGTTGGAGTACATGGAGCGTTTGTTTGCACGCGAGGGCTTCCAAGATAGCTTATCTGAAACTGAACGTGAAATACGCTTGTAGGAAATGCATTTATGTCCATTACACCTAGTCGTCCGTATTTAATTCGGGCCCTGTATGAATGGATTTTGGACAATGACGACGTGCCCTATTTGGTAGTTGATGCCACTATCAAAGATGTGATGGTGCCAGAGCAATTTATTTCAGATGGTCAAATCATTTTGAATATAGGGACGTCTGCCGTACAGGCCTTAGATTTGGCCGATGAGGCAGTCAGTTTTAGTGCCCGCTTTGGCGGTGTTCCCATGCAGGTCTATGTGCCGACTATAGCGGTAAAAGCCATTTATGCCAAAGGGTCAGGGCAGGGCATGGGATTTGGTTTTGAGCCAGGTATACCTGATCCAGAAGCGCCCCCACCGGAAGCTAAGCCTGAAGGCCGCCCGGCACTGAAAGTGGTGAAATAAAAAAAGGGTTAGATGGAAGCATCTAACCCTTTTTTGTTGCTGTTTACATCATATTCACGGTGCCAATAAGATGCTTCTGCCGACGACTGCCATGCCGTTGCTTAGCAGTGGAATTGCTTAATCAATATATTCAAATATCTTAACAATTTTTTGGATGCCACGTGCCCGGCTGGTGATATTAATTGCCCAGGTGGCTTCTGCTTGGGTAACCAGTCCCATTAAGTAGACGACGCCGCTTTCAGTGAAGACCTTTACCCGGGTCGTTGGAAATAGTGTTTCACCAATCATCATGGCTTTTACTTGCGTGGTAATTAATGTGTCGTTGGCTCGCACCAAAGTTTTGGAGGCGGGGCCCACGGTTAGGGCATTGTGTACCTTGCGAACGTTGGGCACCAGCTGTGCCTTGGCGCCAGCGAGTATTCGTGTATCTTCGCTTGGTACTTGCCCTGTCAACAAGACTATGCTGTTGTATGACACAACGTTAAAATGGGCTTCTCTTAACAGTACAGAAGAGCGACGTATGCTGTCGACAGAAATGTTTTCTATCAGTTGGTCGTTGTAAGTAGTTCCGAGGGAGCGCACGCCCTCTTTGACCTCAAGAGGCTCGTTATTTAAATTGGCTGGGCTGCAGGCAGTCAATAGACTAAATCCTACGGCAGCCATAGATAGTTTAACTAACTTCTTTAACATTATTCGTTACTCCCAAATAAAAGATGATCAATTAAGTCACTGAGCATTAACACTACCATTAGTTGCTGCTGTAATAGGGTAGCAAAGCGTTCTCCAGGCACTCTAAGAGTCAGATCGTCAGGTGCCAAAACCGCATCGATCTGCTGCATCTGTTGGCTACTAATGACAATGGCTTGCATATCTTGAGCATGCGCTGCCTGCACCGCTTGCACGACCGCACTTGAGTCTTGCGGGCCAGCTAATACTACCAACATATCACCAGCTTGTCCCAAGGTGGTTATTTGGCGGGCAAGTAGCTCCTGATTTGGGTTCTGATGCATTAACGTCGTCAACAATCCACTATTGGCGCCGATGTGAATGGCGGGTAGTGGGGGGCGGTCCTGTCCATGGCGAGACATTAGCGCGTTGCACAAGTGAGAAGCATTAGCGCTATGATGACCGTCACCACAAATCAATATTTTGCCATCATTGACCAAGCAAGCGAACAATAGTTCCGCCGCCATGGCAACATCTGATGGAAGTGTTTCAGCCGCTTCGGCGCTGGCACCTAAATGATCGTGGAAATGGGCGATAGCCAGATCCTGCAATTCCATAATAGTGGTCTTAATCGTTTAGTGAAAAAATATTTGTCAGCCATTGTAGCTCAACTTGGCCTTTGGGCCTACCGTAAACACAGATAAGGTCAAAGCGGCCATGCAAACGGTAGTATTGGGGGTGGTTCTGCATAAATCTTTGGGCCGCGTGGCCAAGGCGTTGTTGCTTTTGAAAGGTGATACTATTTATGGCGCCCCCCATGGCCTGGCTGCGGCGGAATTTGACCTCAATAAAACTGATGATGTTGTCTTGCCTGGCAATAATATCGAGTTCGCCACCTCGGCAATGAAAATTGCGGGCCACAATATGCCAGCCAGCTTGTTGTATGTGTTGGCCGGCCAGTTTTTCTGCCCAGTCTCCGATGGACTTACTGTAGCTCATGGGCGCCTTTGCGCACTACAGGTTGGCCGTTTCTAAAACGTGCCCAAGATAGGTTGGCGGTGATTCTGTTATTAGCGTCTAATTTGAGCAGCCCAGTTGTGCCGCGCACACGAGTGGCATCAAATGCCTGCATTTGCTGTAAACGAGGGTAAAGTCGATAAGCATCGGCACCCAGAGCAAACAATCGGCTATAACGCTGGCGATCAGGCCATGTGGCTTGCACTTGGTGAGTGACTTCATCCGGCTCTAGCATCCAGGGAATATCACTGATATACATTTTGTTTAGATCACGATCACGAGTCGTTTTTGTGGGACCTTGATAAGCATGGTGGGTAGCAAACACAGCCACTTCTGCGGCGTGGTGAAAAGCCAGCGTGGGCATTAGTTGGCGCACATCTTTGGGCATGCCTAATAGCACAATAAGGTCTATATCTTGGCGTCGTCTGGATTCAAATTTGACGTTGTTATTAATCAGTTTTTGTAGGTCCCGACGGCGCTGTTTGCTGTTGTCTATAAGTAGCACCTTGCTGATACTATCCGCATAATCGCCGTTGCCCGTATAACTAACTTTCGCAGCAATTTTTCCGCCTAGGTGTTGCCATTGTTGTGTAAAAGTGTCACTGACACGTTGAGCCCATTGGGTGTTCGCATGAATAATTAAGGCTTGCTTTAAGCCTTGATGGTGGCCCTGGGTTGCTAATTGACGTGCTTCATCTTCGAGCGATAGGCCAAATTGGAAAAATGTATGTTGGCTGGGGTTTTCTGTGGTTTGTGTGGCAATGTAGTTAGCACTCGCCGGTTTATCAATGCGGGCAACATGTTGTTGTATGCGGACGTCAACATCAGCCATATTGGCCAGCGAGGGTTGGTTTTCATCTGCGCTTAGGTAATTCAAGGCCAAGGTCGGAATACGGCGTGCTTGATAAGTGTTTAAACTGTCGACCTTGTCTTTGGCAAGTGGCCCGATTACCAGTTCAACTTGCTGTTCCTCGAGCTGGGCAAATAGCGCTGGCCAATCATTAACTTCATGACTGTTGATAAACATTAAATGGGGTGTCTGTGTGCAGGGCGCGGGGCATTGGGCAATGGCTTGGTAATAGTTAGCCATGAAGCCGTCTATGACAGCCTGTCCGAGTTTTCCATGGGGGCCTGAAGTGGGTAGCAATAGAGCCAGTTTTTGAGCTTGTTGAGCGCCAAAATCGGGGAGATTGGATAGGGCGCGCGGCAAGTGTATGCTGGCTGGGTGCAGAGGGTTTGCTGATTGCCATTTCCGTATGGCTTGCTGCTGTTGGCCCAGAGTGATAAGGCTATCTATATCTAGTGCCAGTTCCAACCAAGCTTTAGCAGTAACAGAAAGTGGGCTTTGTAAACGAGTCTGTAATTGCATCTTCGGCGTTTGCATCAATAATGCCCATATATAATCGTTGTTATTGAGCCGTTGCTCTTTCTCCTGGGTGGCTTGTTGTTGGTTAGCGGCCAGCTCAATAGCCGTTAGTGCTGCTTGCAAAAATTGCTCATTTTGGTGGTAGGCTTGTTGCAATAAAGTTAGTCGCTTGTGTTTGCTGGCTGGGCTTGTGACAGGGGCTAGTATCGAGGCCTTATGTAACCATTCCAGGGCGGTAAAACTGTCTCCTTTGCGCAGGTGGCTGGTTGCCATACCTTCCAGATACGGTCCTAGGGAGGCGGGCGGCAATAGAGTCATATCTATTTCTTGTAGCAGACTTAAGCTTAAGTCAACATAGCCCTTTTCTAGCATGCTGTTAGCTAGGTAAAGCAACTGCTCCTGCCTTGCTAGTCGTGTCATTTCCGGGACGACTTCATTGTTGACAACCGGTGCGGTATCTTCTGTAGCCGCATTTTCTTCGGTAATAGGCTGTTGAGTTGTTTGGTCTTGCTCTTGGACTTGGACTTGATCTTGGGTTGGTTGCAGGGTCTCTTGCATGTCGGCCTCTATCACGATGACACTGACTTCCGTTGGTGCGGCAGGTGCTTGCGCTACTGCTTCTGGTGTTACTTGATCGTTATATTGTGCGGTAGTTAAATCTAGGTTGATGACCAAAGGTTCTGGTGTTGGTTTGGGTTTTGATGCAGAACTTGATTCAGGTGTAGGGTTTGCTTCCAGTGTAGGGCTTGGTTCCAATATTGGAGCGGGTGCTGATGTTTGGCTTTGTTGGGGGCGAGTATTGGGTTCACAGCCGGCCAATAAGGTGATGCATCCGACTATTACCAAGAGACGTTTTAGGGCTCGGCGCACTCGGTATTGGGTATTTTGCATAGATGATTGGTTGGTCATGCTTAATGGGACTTGGATTTGGGTTACAATAACCTTCTTATCAGATAAGCTGATTGGACATCGTCGCACTGGATTAGTTGCCTTATATTTCACTTTATTATTCCACTTTTAGGCCATGTGAGCGACCAACAGAGAAAGTTATAACATGAATACACCTACCCTATTTGTCGTCGCCACCCCGATAGGCAATTTACAGGATATGAGTACCAGAGCTATTGAGACCTTGCAGCAGGTGGATTTGATTGCTGCTGAAGATACTCGTCATAGTGCTCCCTTGATGCAACATTTTGCTATTACTACACCCATGATGGCCGTGCATGACCACAATGAGCGTCAACGCAGTCAGGCCATTGTTACCCGTTTACAGCAAGGTCAGTCGGTGGCCCTTATTTCTGATGCCGGCACACCGTTGATTTCAGACCCGGGCTACCATCTAGTCAGTGCTGTGCGTGAGGCTGGTTTTAAGGTCGTGCCTATTGCTGGTCCCAGTGCATTGATTGCTGCCTTGAGCGTCGCTGGTGTGGCTACAGACAAATTTACATTCATGGGTTTTCTACCTGCCAAGTCTAGTCATCGTTGCCAGGTTTTACAAGGCCTTCAAGAAGCCGTTTATACACATGTGTTCTATGAATCTCCCCATCGTATTATGGGCAGTGTTGCTGATATGCTCAAGGTATTGGGTGGTGAGCGGCACTTGGTCGTGGCGCGGGAATTAACCAAAACCTATGAAACAGTGCATAGTGGCACCATTGCTGAAATACAAACTTGGTTAACGGCGGATAGTAATCAGCAACGGGGCGAGTTTGTTTTGATCTTAGCTGCGGCACCTGTAGCGGAAAAGGCGGCGATGGATGCCGCTACTGACAAGATGCTACTGGTGTTATTAGAGCAGCTGCCTATCAAAAAGGCCGCGGCTGTGGCGGCCAAGTTAACGCCTCATAAGAAACAAGCTTTATACGATCGGGCCCTAATGTTGCAAGGTAAATAAGGCTTGTTTAGTGGCTCAGTAATTCTATTGTATGGCGCTTGTCTATCAACATTGTTAGGACATTCAGTGAATGGCAATAATTAAACCTTGTAATTGTCGCTTAAGGTCGCTATTCTGCCGCCTGAAAGTCCGCCAGACAGTCGCCGCTTGGTTTATCCAAGGGGAGGAAAGTCCGGGCTCCATAGGGTAAGGTGCCAGGTAACGCCTGGGGGGTGTGAACCCACGGCCAGTGCAACAGAGAGCAGACCGCCAACCCCGCTTTGCGGGCGGTAAGGGTGAAAGGGTGCGGTAAGAGCGCACCGCGTTGATGGCAACATCCAACGGCATGGTAAACCCCACCTGGAGCAAGACCAAATAGGGTTCCTATAGGCGTGACCCGCGCTGGAACCGGGTAGGTCGCTTGAGATTTGTGGTGACGCAGGTCCTAGATGAATGGCTGTCCACGACAGAACCCGGCTTACGGCGGGCTTTCAATTCTTTTCATGAGTATTTCAACAAACCGACACACTAGTCAGTTATGTCACTTCTGCCTGCTATCTTTGCCCAACGCTTAACTCAGTCTATAGCCCAATTCAGGGTTGGCCAGCTCGATTGTGTTTTGCAGGTTTGTAAGCGCCGCCGCACTATTGGTTTCAAGGTAATGGATGGGTGTATTACACTGCAAGTACCTTATGGTTTACCCGTGGCTGAACTTGAATTGGCAGTTAATGGACGACGCGCTTGGTTGCTGGAAAAACAGCGCCAACAATTGGCTTTGCCAAAGGCTTCGGTTCAGCGTTTAATAGATGGCGAAAACTGGCCACTTCTGGGTCGGAATTTGCGGCTCACCATGGTCGTGGCCAAGCTGCATCGCATCCGGGTTGTAGAAAATCAGTTGTTTTGTGAGCTGACTAGGCGTCAACAAAGTTTGGCGAGCAAGCAGCGTTTGTTAGAGAACTGGTATAAGAAGCAAGCTCTAGGCTTTGTCGAGCATCGCGTAAACTATTGGCAGCAAGTTATGACGCATTGTAATGCTCAGTCGCTTGGTCAAATCACCGTACGGCGCTTTAGTGCCAGATGGGGCAGTTGCAGCAGTTGTGGCGATCTGAAATTTAACTGGCTGTTGGCAATGGCGCCAGAGTTTGTGTTTGATTATGTCGTGGTCCACGAACTGTGTCACCTGCGATATATGCATCATGGAAAAGCATTTTGGCACCTGCTTAGGATTTATTGTCCAGATTATCAAAATGCCAAGCAATGGCTGCGTGATCATGGCCATAGCTTGGTGATGAGACCAGTCGCTTAGTGTTATAATAATGCTTGTGATGGAATTGTTGAGTGGGTTATTGAGTGAGTAAAGAAAACTCGGCTGTAAAGGTGATGCAACTGCTCAAGCAGGATATTCTTGCCGGTTATTTTGAGCCTGGCCAAAAGTTGAAAATGGTGGCCCTCAAAGCACACTATGGGGTAGGAGTGAACCCTTTACGTGAAGCCTTATCTCAGCTAATTGTAGAGCAGTTGGTGGTGGCAGAGGATCAGCGGGGTTATCGCGTGCACCCGACATCACAAGCTGAAATGGTTGATATTTATGATGCGCGAGCTCACCTAGAAGCACTGTGTGTTGAGTTGGCAATAATGCGTGGTGATGATGTATGGGAAGGAGATATCGTTGCCGCAGCCCATCGACTTCACGTTAATGCTCAGCTGCTGATGGATGGCAATATGCAGGACTGGGAGCATTTGCATCAGGCGTTTCATTTGGCGATTGTGTCTGGTTGTGGTTCACAACAGCTGCTGCAGGCGCGCTGGGCCTTGTATGAAAAGGCTTCTCGTTATCGCAATCTGTGGTTGCGTCATAACGCTGGCCATGCGGCCTTTGACGTAAACCAAAAAGAGCATGAAGATCTTGTGCAGGCGGTTATGCAACGTGATGTTCCTAAAGCTACGGCTTTAGTGCGCTCTCATCTGTTAGTGCCAAGTCAGGTGGTACAGGTGTCTTAGTTCTCTATAGGGGTAAGCGGCTTGCGTGGCCTAGTAGAGTGTATGATGTCATATTAAACTGTTTCCTTAAGTAAGTTTTTCCAGTTTCTGCTGTACTCGGGGTGGGTGTTTAATGGCGCCAAGCTTCCTAGGGTTTGGGCAGGGCGCTAGTTTGTTGTCTACCAATCTTGCCATGCTTTTTGCTAGCTATTTACTGACTTGTCCATGAGCTTTTTTTTGCACTTGCAATATTGCCTAAATCTGCCTAAACTTTGAGTGTGGAAAAAAGTGGGTAATAGTGGGTTTATTTCCCAAATATACTCATAAAAGGTGGGTTTTATGTTTCGTGGTGCAGCAACAATCAACATCGATGCGAAAGGACGTATGGCTATGCCAGTGCGCTTTCGTGACGTGTTTGCTGTAGCAAGTGAAGGTAAGTTGGTGATTACCATCGACACTGAAGAACATTGTTTGATGATTTACCCGTTGCCAGAATGGGAGGTTATTCAGACCAAGCTAGGTCAGTTGCCCAGTTTTAATCCTGCTGCGCGCCGCATTCAGCGCTTGTTAATAGGTCATGCTACGGACGTTGAGTTGGATGGCAATGGACGTATTTTGCTGCCGGCTGTATTACGTGATTACGCCCAGCTGGAGAAAAAGGCCATATTGCTTGGTCAAGGTAAGAAAGTTGAACTGTGGAGTGAATCTCTTTGGAACGCACGCCGTGATGAGTATATTCAGATAGCTAGCCATAACAGCGAACTGCCAGATACTCTCCACGAATTATCACTTTAGTAGTTGCCAGTTTTATAGGGCGCCTACTTTAACGGGGACTTGAATCGCTGTGTCTACTACGTCAGATACCTTTAAGCATAAGTCAGTACTACTGGATGAAGCTGTCGAGTGGTTGTTGCAAGATACGTCAGGCTGCTACATAGACGGCACTTTTGGTCGTGGAGGGCACTCTAGCCTCATCTTGCAGGGTTTGGCCGAGCAAGGGCAACTACAAGCTTTTGATAAGGATCCTGAAGCAATCGCCGTGGCGCAAGCCATGCAAGCCAGCGATGCGCGGTTACAAATTACACAAACATCTTTTGCCCACATGCAGCAAGTGGCTAACCAGCGTCAATGGGGTGGCAAGGTGGATGGTGTTTTACTTGATTTGGGTGTTTCCTCGCCGCAGTTGGATGACCCAGAGCGTGGCTTTAGTTTCATGTATGACGGCCCCTTGGACATGCGCATGAATCCCCATGAGGGGGAATCGGCAGCACAATGGTTAGCGCGGGCTGATGCCGACGAGATTGCCGATGCAATGTATCATTACGGCGAAGAGCGTTTTTCACGACGCATGGCTCGGGCTATTGTTGAAAGTCGCACTAAACAGCCTATTACGCGCACTAAACAATTGGCTGAAATTATCGCGGCGGCTAACCCAAAATGGGAAAAAGGCAAAAATCCGGCAACACGGGCCTTTCAGGGTATTCGTATCCATGTGAATCGAGAATTGGCTGATTTAGAAGATGGTCTTGAGGAGGCATTGGAAGTATTGCGTCCGGGGGGGCGCTTGGTGGTAATTAGCTTTCATTCTTTAGAAGACCGTATCGTAAAACGCTTCATGCGTAAGCATGCCAAGGGCGATACTCACTTACCTCCCGGTTTGCCTATTACAGAAGACATGTTGAATAAACGTTTAAATTTGATCGGCAAGGCGCGTAAGCCCAGTAAGCAGGAAATTGATTTAAACCCACGGGCCCGCAGTGCGGTAATGCGTGTGGCGGAGAAAATTGTGTGAAAGACATCAGCATTGCTCTTAATGGTCTATTGCTGAAGGCCACTCGCAAGGTGCAGGCTTACATATTGCTGCTAACTATTTTGTTTTTGGCTTTGGTGATTGTTAGCTCGCAATTGGTGATTTATAGCTCTTTTGAAAAACGGGCATTGGTCAATGAACTCAATGTCTTGCATCAGCAACGTGACGCCCTGCAAGTTGAATGGGGACAGTTGTTGTTAGAACAGAGTGCTTGGGGTTCTTACAGTCGGGTTGAAGCATTAGTGAGCAACCAATTACAGATGCAGGTGCCGCAGGCCAAGCATGTCATCATGGCGAGGCAAAAATGAATCAGATTGAGTACCCATGGCGTATGCGATTCATCTGGTTCTTGCTGGCTGTTGCCACAGGACTGGTGATCTGGCGTCTGGTCGACTTAAATCTAACTGAACGAGGATTTCTGCAACGTCAGGGTGATGCTCGGATGGAGCGCACTGTGGCCTTGGCCGCTAACCGGGGCATGATTGTTGATCGCCATGGTAAGCCGTTGGCAGTAAGTGCTCCTGTAGTGAGCCTATGGGCTCACCCTCAAGAATTATTGCCGGGTTCAGATGCAGCGGCACAACTCGGTGACTTACTGGACATCGATTTACTCAATCTCAATGCGCGTTTGCAGCGCATGAGTAAAAAAGAATTTATGTACCTTCGCAGGCACTTGAATCCGGAGCAGGCACAAGCGGTATTGGATGAGAATATTGAAGGTGTTTATGCGCAGCGTGAGTTTCATCGTTATTACCCCGCGGGCGAAGTAGCCACCCATCTAGTTGGCTTTAACAACGTGGATGATCGCGGCCAAGAGGGCATGGAATTAGCCTATGAAAATTGGTTACGTGCTCAGAGCGGTCAAAAGTTGGTGAAAAAGGACCGTGAAGGTCGCATCGTTGAAGATTTGCGTGTTTTACGCGCGGCCCAACCAGGGCAGAACTTGCAGTTGAGCATTGACCTGCGTATGCAGTACGTGGCCTATCGTGAGTTAAAAGCGGTTGTTCAATCTCACCAAGCGAAGTCAGCCGCCGCCGTTATTCTAGATGTCACCACGGGCGAAGTGTTGGCCATGGTGAATCAGCCTTCCTATAACCCGAACAATCGTAAAAACATGGAGTTAGACAGTCTCCGCAACCGTGCATTGACCGATGTCTTTGAACCCGGTTCTACGGTTAAACCGTTGACCATTTCGGCCGCCTTAATGAGCGGACAATACACCCTTGATAGTGAGATCGATACCAGTCCAGGTTTTCTTCGGATAAAAGGTAAGAGCATTCGCGATCACCGTAATTATGGGGTGTTGGATATGACCGGTATTATTACCAAATCCAGCAATGTGGGTATCACTAAGCTAGCCATGTCGATGCCAGAGCAGAGCATACGCGATACCTTTTATAGCTTCGGTTTGGGGCAACATACTGGCACCGGTTTTCCAGGAGAAAGCGTAGGGGTATTACCTAACTATGCCAAATGGCACCCCATTAATCTAGCGACCATGTCCTATGGTTATGGCATCTCCGTTACTCCCATGCAACTGGCCGCCGCCTATTCAGTCTTGGCCAGCCACGGTTTAAAACGTCCGGTATCGCTGTTGAAGTTGGATGCAGCTCCTGAAGCTGAGCGCATTATGCCAGAGCAACAGGCACAACAAGTAGTGGCTATGATGGAAACTGTCACCAACCTTGGTGGTACTGGCACGCGTGCGCAGGTGCCCTCTTATCGCGTAGCGGGTAAGACGGGCACAGTTCACAAGCCGGGTAAATCGGGTGGTTATGAAGATGATGCCTACGCAGCAATCTTCGCTGGTATGGCACCGGCTAGTCGCCCTCGCCTAGTTTGTGTGGTGGTGGTTGACCAGCCACAAGGTGAGCAGTATTACGGTGGTGAAGTGGCGGCACCAGTGTTTAGCCGCATCATGGCAGAAAGTTTACGATTATTAAATGTGGCACCAGATAATCTGGCGCCCAATAAAGGATAACAGTGGGGTTGGGTGTGAAAGCAACTAGTTTAACAGCAATATGGCAAGCACTGGGGTGGGACCCAGTGATGGCTGACGTGCTGTTGACTGGTGTGACATCTGATAGCCGGCAAGTAGAGGCAGGTAACCTGTTTATCGCTTGCGTAGGGGAACCGCAGCGCTTGCGCCGTTTTATTGAACAGGCGCAGTCTAAACAAGCTGCTGCGGTGGCAGTCGATGCAACCCAGTTGCAACTAGTGGCTGCATTCAACTTCACTGTGCCAATTGTTTCGGTGCCTGATTTGATCAGTAATCAGGGCTTGTTAGCAGCCTCGTTGTTAAGTAGCCCAAGTTCTCAGATGCTGATGGTGGGTGTAACCGGCACGAATGGCAAAACTAGCATCAGTCACTATGTGGCCCAAGCATATACTAACTTGCAGCAGCCTTGTGGTGTCATTGGTACCACAGGAAATGGTTTCTTGGCTGCCCTTAAAGCAGGGCCTAATACCACCCCTGACGCTGTTACTGTACAGGTACTGCTTGAACAGATGCGCGCACAAGGTGCGGCAGCGTGTGTTATGGAAGTTTCATCCCACGGCCTAGACCAGGATCGAGTTACAGGCTGTAATTTTGATATTGCTGTGTTGTCCAATCTAAGTCGAGATCACCTCGATTATCATGGTTCTATGGAAGCGTATGCGGCTGCGAAAAGCCGATTATTTATGTGGCCTGACCTACAGCACGTGGTACTTAATGTTGACGATCAATTTGGCCACTCTTTACGCACTCAGATAGCCCCTGAAGTCCAGCAATGGACCTATAGTACGTTGACAGATGATGAGTCAGTAATGATTAGGGTTAAGTCAGCGGTGTATAGCCCGCATGGTATTGGCGCCGAAATCGAAACCCCCTTAGGAAGTATGAATCTGGATGTGGGTTTGTACGGCGAATTCAATTTGAGCAATTTACTGGCAACAGTTGGCGTCTTGCTTGCGGCAGACTGTGGGTTACTTGATATAGAGCAGAGCCTTAACAAATTGCAGCCAGTAGCTGGCCGCATGGAAAAGTACACGGCTACTAATGGTGTGATTGTTATTGTGGATTATGCGCATACTCCAGACGCTTTGCGTGCTGCGTTGCAGGCCACACGCCAACACTTACAAAGCGGAAATTTATGGTGTGTATTTGGTTGTGGTGGCGATCGGGATCAGGGTAAGCGTCCGTTGATGGCCGAGATTGCCGAGGGTTACGCTGATCATGTAGTGGTGACAGATGACAATCCCCGCTATGAAGATAACGCCATCATCATTGAGCACATAAAGGCTGGTTTTCGCCGACCAGAGCAGGCCCAGGTGGTTAGTAATCGAAAACTGGCTATCGAGCACAGCCTAGGTTCTGCTCAGACTGGCGATATAGTGTTGATTGCCGGTAAGGGCCATGAAGATTATCAAGAAATAGCTGGCCAGCGGTTGCACTTTAGTGATCGTGAAGAGGTGGCTAGAGTGCTGCAGGAGTTGGCCCAATGAGAATGATGTTGAGTCAAATTAGTGCTGATTTACAGGCTCGCAAGGTTACGGCAGAAGCGGGCTTCACAAATATTTCTATAGATACGCGCACACTCCAGAGCGGGGATTTGTTTGTGGCCTTGGTAGGGCCTAATTTTGACGGTCATGAGTTTATCGCTCAAGCACAACAAAAAGGTGCGGTGGCAGCACTAGTAAGTACTGAAATTGATACTGCTTTGCCGCAGATACTGGTTCAGGATACGCGCATTGCCTTAGCGGCTTTGGCTCGTTTGCGGCGCCAGCAAATGTCAGGTATGTGGGTAGCGGTTACCGGCAGTAGTGGTAAGACCACAGTAAAAGAAATGTTAGCTCAGATATTTAGTCAAGCTGGCAAAACTGAAGTAACTCAAGGCAATCTCAATAATGATATTGGCGTGCCCCTGACTATTTGGCATATGTCCAACCAAGGTGTGGATTACCGAGTGATTGAGCTGGGCGCCAATCATGCTGGTGAAATTGCCTATACCTGTCGTATTGTGCTGCCAGAAATCGCCATTTTGAATAATGCTCAAGAGGCTCATTTATCAGGCTTTGGCAATCAGTGGGGTGTGGTCAAAACTAAAGGCGAGATTATTTCTGGATTGGCGACAGGTGGGCAGGCCGTGCTGAACATGGATGATCCTAATTACAGCTACTGGCAGCAACTGGCAAGTGAATGTCCGCTATGGTCATTTAGCATAGATGACAATAAAGCTCGGGTGCATACAGAGCAACTGCAGGTGAGTGCTGAGGACAGCAGTTTTGTACTTTGCATTGATGATCAACGAAGCCCTGTGCACTTATCATTAACTGGGCGTCACAATGTTGCCAATGCTTTGGCTGCGGCTGCTGCCGCCGCCGCTGCAGGCTTGTCAGTTGCACAAATTAGTGCTGGGTTGGCCACTTGTAAAGCCTATCGAGGGCGTTTAGTGCGTCATCAATTAGCTGCAGATGTGTTGGTGATTGATGATACTTACAATGCCAACCCTGCTTCCGTGCGAGCGGCTATTGACGTTCTGGCGCAACAAAATGGCAACCGTTGTTTAATTTTGGGAGATTTGCGGGAACTTGGTGATGCCTCCCGTAGTCTGCATGAAGGCCTTGGTCGTTATGCTGCCAAGGCTGGTATAGATTATTTTATCGGTGTTGGCCCGAGGGTTGCTGCCGCGGTCAGTCAGTTTGCCCAAGATGGTGGTCAGCACCCTATAGCTGTGGCGTCACAAGAAGCTGTGAGCCCTTACTTGCAGTCCCTGCCGAAGCAGCACTTGAGTTGTTTGGTCAAGGGTTCTCGCTCAAGCCGCATGGAGCGCGTAGTCGAACTATTATTACAACAGGATCGATAACCTATGCTGTTATGGTTAGCAGAATATTTGTCACAATATTATAGTGCTTTTGGTGTCTTTCAGTACCTTACGATGCGCACCATTATGGGGGTGCTAACGGCCTTGTTTATTGCCATGGCCATTGGCCCCTACATGATTAATCACCTAAAAATCAAACAAATTGGCCAAGCTATACGTGAAGATGGTCCGCAAAGTCACTTGGTGAAGGCTGGCACGCCGACTATGGGGGGAGCTTTGATTTTGGTGGCTATCATGGTTAGTGCTCTGTTATGGGGTGACCTTGGGAATCGTTATATTTGGGTCACCATCGTGGTTACAGCCATTTTTGGCGCCGTTGGTTGGGTTGATGACTACCGTAAAGTTATTGAGAACAATTCCCGCGGTCTGATTGCAAGGTGGAAGTATTTTTGGCAGTCCGTTGGCGGGTTAGGGGCGGCTATTTTTCTTTTTTACACGGCCCAAGACGCACAAGAAATCGAACTGATCGTGCCTTTTTTCAAGGACGTTAGTATCCACTTGGGTATGTTTTATATCATATTCACTTACTTCGTTATCGTCGGTACATCCAATGCCGTAAACCTGACTGATGGACTTGACGGTCTCGCTATTTTGCCAACGGTTCTAGTGGCAGCAGCGCTCGCCGTGTTTGCTTATTTGTCTGGTCATGCTGTGTTCTCAGAATACCTTCATATCCCTTACATTAGTGGCTCTGGGGAGCTGGCCGTATTCTGTGCTTCTATGGTGGGAGCGGGGATGGGCTTTTTGTGGTTTAACACTTATCCAGCACAGGTGTTTATGGGTGATGTGGGTGCCCTGTCGCTTGGTGCCGCATTGGGTGTGGTTGCGGTGATTGTGCGCCAAGAACTGGTGCTGCTGGTTATGGGTGGCATTTTCGTGGTGGAAACCTTATCGGTTATTTTGCAGGTGGCGTCATTCAAGCTCACTGGTAAGCGAATTTTCCGTATGGCGCCCTTGCATCATCATTTTGAACTATCGGGATGTCCAGAGCCGCGCATTATCGTGCGCTTTTGGATCATCACCGTTATTTTGGTATTGATCGGTTTAGCGACCTTAAAACTGCGTTAATAGGAATTATTAAAGCTTATGAAAATAATTGGCAGCGATCGATATACCCTAGTGATAGGGTTGGGCAAAACTGGTTTTGCCTGCGCCAATTATCTGGCTCATCAGGGCCAGCGAGTGGTGGTGGCAGACAGTCGGGCCGCTCCGCCCTATTTATCACTGCTGCGTGAGCAGTGGCCAGCAATGCCGATTCAGCTTGGTCCTTTTGACACTGAACTTTGTGCCACTGCTGCAAGAATTGTATTGAGCCCAGGTGTTGCCTTTAGCGAACCTGCTGTGCAGGCGGCAGTAGCCAATGGTGTGCCTGTTGCTAGTGAGATTGACCTCTTCTCGGTGGCAGCTAAAGCGCCAGTGGTCGCCATAACGGGCTCCAACGCCAAGAGCACAGTAACCAGCTTGGTTTGGCACATGGCACAAACCGCTGGATATAATGTCGCAGTGGGTGGCAATTTGGGCACGCCGGCTGTGGAGTTGCTTGATGAGAGCGTGCAACTTTATGTTATGGAGTTGTCTAGTTTTCAGCTAGAGACGACCCATGGACTCAGTGCCGAAGTGGCTTGTGTACTGAATATTAGCCCCGATCATATGGACCGTTACGACAATAATTTAATGGCCTACCACCGCGCTAAGCAGCGGGTTTTCCAAGGCTGTAAAAAGGTGGTTGAGAATGCGGACGATCACCTCACTTTTGCCTTGGTGCCCAGCAGCGTTGAGCATCGTCAGTTTACCCTTGGTGAGCCTGACTTAAAGCAATACGGTGTGCGTCATGAAAACGCCCAAGACTGGCTTTGCTTGGGTTTAGACAAACTCATTCGCACAGAGGAGCTGGCCATGACTGGGCGTCATAATGTTGCCAATTGTTTGGCAGCGTTAGCTATTGGAGATAGTGTTGGCCTGCCCCGTGATGCCATGTTGGAGAGTTTGCGTGTATTTACTGGCTTGGCGCACCGATGTGAGTTCGTCGCCGAGCAGTCTGGCATAACCTATATTAATGATTCCAAAGGCACCAATGTTGGCGCTACTGTTGCCGCCATTTCAGGTCTAGGGGCCACCATTAAAGGCAAGGTTGTATTGTTGGCTGGCGGCATGGGCAAAGGTGCCGACTTCACCGACTTGTCCAAACCCATGTCAGAATTTGGCCGGGCGGCAGTCGTTTACGGTCAGGACGGGGCAGCAATTGGCGAGGTATTAGAGAAAACACTGACTACCTATAGTGCTAATGATATGGAAGCGGCTTTGCTTCAGGCTCGAGTGGTCGCGCAACCGGGAGACTTGGTGTTATTGTCTCCGGCTTGCTCTAGTTTTGACGCTTACCAAAGTTTTGAGCAGCGGGGTGAACATTTTCGCCAACTAGTGGAGGCGCAAGTATGAACTGGTTACAACAACAATGGCAGTTGGTGAGTGATCAAGCCTGGGATAGGGCACTGCTAATTCCGGCTGTTGCCCTCATGGTTATTGGTTTCATTATGATTAGCTCGGCTTCCATCGATGTCGCCGCCATCAATAATTTAGACCCTTTTTACCAAAGTAAGCGCCAAGGGGTATTTGTGTTGTTAGGACTGATAGCCATGTTTGTGTCCCTACATATTCCGATTCAGTTTTGGCAAAAATACGGGCCGGTTTTGATGGGTTTGGCAGCATTAAGTTTATTGATTGTGCTGGTGCCAGGTGTTGGTCGTGAGGTGAATGGCAGTGTACGTTGGATTCCTGTGGGTAGTTTTAGTCTACAACCTTCGGAGTTTGCCAAGGTGGCTGTAGTGACATTTATGGCTGGCTATCTAGTGCGTCGTCAGTCTGAAGTGCGCACCACCATCGCCGGTTTTCTTAAACCTATGGCGGTGATGATGATATTTAGTGGTCTGTTGTTACTGGAACCAGATTTTGGCGCAACGGTGGTGTTAATGGGCGCTGTCATAGGGATGTTTTTTTTAGGGGGTATGCGCAAGCTTCATCTTGTGGCGGTAGCCTTAGTATTGCTGCCGGTGGTGGGAGCCATTGCCTGGTTTTCTCCCTATCGCATGCAACGTCTATTGACCTATTTGGAACCTTGGCAGGACCCCTTTGGTGCAGGTTATCAGTTAACTCAGGCGCAAATTGCCTTTGGCCGTGGAGGTTGGTTTGGTGAGGGCTTGGGCAATAGTATGCAAAAACTATTTTATTTGCCTGAGGCGCATACTGATTTTGTTTATTCAGTATTGGCAGAGGAATGGGGTGCGGTTGGCGCCTTGGCCGTAGTTGGTCTTTATGCCGTATTAATTGTCAGAGGTTTGCGTATCGGTCAAATGGCGGAACGTTTGCAGCGACCCTATGCTGCCTATTTATGTTATGGGTTGGTATTTCTGATTGCGGCCCAAGCAGTGATCAACATTGGTGTTAATTTGGGCTTGCTGCCTACCAAAGGTCTGACCCTGCCGTTTGTTAGTTATGGGGGTAGTAGCATGATGGCTAGTGCCACGATTCTGGGTATTTTGTTGCGTATTAGTTTGGAAAATAGCTATTTGTTAACTTTGGTAAAACGTCGTTTAGTTGATAGCCAGCGTAGCCAAAAGGAAAATAACTACGCAGATGAACTTGTTTCTGAACCTGATTTTGTAAACGCGGAGGTGAGCTATGGCAAGTCACTTAGCTAATAGCTCCGTGCCGCGTATATTGATTATGGCCGCTGGCACAGGCGGTCATGTGTACCCAGCTCTTAGCACTGCCGAAAATCTAGTTGGCCAAGGCTGGCAAGTTGAATGGTTGGGCAGTGGCAGGGGTATTGAAACTCAACTAGTGCCGAAAGCTGGTTACCCTTTACACTGTATTGATATACAAGGTTTGCGCGGCAAAAGCCCTTGGTCTTTATTGTGGGCGCCTTGGCGTCTGAGCAAATCCTTGTGGCAAGCATGGCGTTTAATCGGTCGTTTACAGCCTGATTGTGTTTTGGGTATGGGTGGTTTTGTTGCCGGGCCCGGCGGTTTGGCGGCTGTTATGCGTCGCAAGCCTTTGCTGATTCATGAACAAAATGCTATTCCTGGTTTGACAAATAGACTCTTGCGGCCCTTCTCTAAGCGAGTAATGCAGGCCTTTGCCGGTGCTTTCACCGAGTCTCAAGCGCTGACGGTCGGTAATCCAATTAGGCCAGAATTTGTAGCATCGGCAAGTCGCCCTAAAGCAGTCACGGACACGGTCAACTTGTTGGTGATTGGCGGTAGCTTAGGGGCTTTGGCTTTGAATCAGTTGGTTCCCCAAGCACTGGCTAAATTGCCGGCGCAATGCGTGTTACAAGTGCGCCATCAGTGTGGTCAAAAACATTTGGCAGTGACGCAAGAAAGTTATAGTAAAGCTGGTGTCTGTGCGCAAATAGACACCTATATTGATGATATGCCAGGCGCATTTGCTTGGGCTGACCTCATCATTTGCCGGGCTGGTGCTCTGACGGTTAGTGAGTTGGCGGCAGCTGGCAAGGTGGCTATTTTAGTGCCATTCCCCTATGCCGTTGACGACCATCAAACTGCTAACGCTAACGTCTTGGTCAAGGTTGGAGGTGGCATCTTGTTGCCCCAAAGTCAGCTTACCGTTGATAGTTTGGTTGATCAACTAACCCCCCTTATAACTCGACCTGAGCAACGCCAAAAAATGGCCACTGCGGCCTTAAAAACGGCTCAGCCACAGGCAACACAACAGGTTGCCTTACAATGCATGGAGGCCATCAATGGTTAAAGTCACTCCCGCTCATCAATATGTGATTCCAGAAATGCGCCGTATGCGTAAGATTCACTTTGTCGGCATTGGCGGTGTTGGTATGTGTGGAATAGCCGAAGTGCTGTTAAACCAAGGTTATGAAGTAAGTGGCTCAGACATTCGTGTGAGCCCCGTTACCGAGCGCCTTTCCTCGCAAGGGGCCACTATCATGATAGGCCATACGGACGCCAATGTGCGCGGTGTGCATGTGGTCGTTGCCTCTACTGCAGTGGGTGATGATAACCCTGAAGTGAGTGCCGCGAGGGCCCACCGAATTCCGGTTATCCAGCGCGCCGAAATGCTGGCTGAACTGATGCGTTACCGCCATGGTATTGCTGTTGCTGGCACCCATGGCAAAACAACGACGACATCAATGGCTGCAGCGGTTTTGGCAGCCGGTGGTTTGGACCCGACATTTGTTATTGGCGGTAAATTGAACAGTGCTGGAACTAACGCCCAATTAGGTAGCAGTAGTTATCTGGTGGCAGAAGCTGATGAAAGTGATGCTTCATTTCTACATTTACAGCCCTTGACGGCTATAGTGACTAATATTGATGCAGACCATATGTCCACCTATGAGGGAGACTTTGGCCGTCTAAAACATACTTTCATTGAGTTTTTGCATAACCTACCATTTTACGGCTTGGCCATTGTTTGTATCGATGATCCAGTGGTGTGGGAGATTATGCCCCATGTAAGCCGTCCTACAATTACTTATGGGTTTGATGAAAGTGCAGATATACGTGCCTTTGACCTGCGCCAAGATGGCATGACCACCTACTTCAAAGTAGCGCGTAAAGATTTACAGGACTTGGATATTACCTTGCAGATGCCCGGTCGCCACAATGCCTTGAATGCTTTGGCAGCAATTGCTGTGGCCACGGATCTGGAGGTGGAAGCAGAACAAATTGAAGCAGGCATCGCCGGCTTTACTGGCGTGGGTCGTCGTTTTCAAGTGCTAGGCGATTATCCGGCTGGAGAGGGTGTTGCGACCTTGGTTGATGACTATGGTCATCACCCGCGAGAAGTTGCCGCCACTATCGATGCGATTCGAACTGGCTGGCCTGAGCGCCGGTTGGTGATGGTGTATCAGCCCCATCGCTTTAGTCGCACCCGTGATTTGTATGAAGATTTTGTCGAAGTCTTGTCGCGGGTTGATGTCTTGGTGTTGTTGGACGTCTACCCAGCAGGCGAAGACCCCATCGCTGGTGCTGATGGGCGGGCATTGTGTCGCAGTATTCGTGCTCGCGGCGCCTTGGACCCGGTATTTGTTGAACGCGGAGCGGCCATAGCGCCGCTATTAACTGATATTCTCCAACCGGGCGATTTGTTGTTGACCCAAGGAGCTGGTGATATTGGTCAGATTTCTCGTGCTTTATTGGAAAACATGGAATAGGTGTAAAGATGGATCAGCAGGTGGCCCATAATTTGGTAGCAGGTTGGCAACATTTGTTGTCCATACCAAGGGGTACTATAGGTGTCATTTATGGAGGTGACTCGGCCGAGCGTGAAATTAGCCTGATGAGTGGCCAGCAGGTGTTGAAACACTTGTTGAACGCCGGTGTTGACGCTTTTGCTATTGATTTGGCGAGCCCCGAGGCGCAGGCCCAAGGTTTGACACAATTGCAGCAATTGCAGCAGGCCTCTATGGATGCGGCATTTATTGTTATGCATGGCCCAGGTGGTGAAGATGGCACCTTGCAGGCCGTACTGGAATACCTTGGCATTCCTTATACCGGAAGTGGCGTGATGGCATCAAGCTTGGGTATGCACAAATTGATGACCAAAATGATATGGCAAAGTGCAGGTATTAGTACGCCAGCCTGGCAGGTCTTGCATGATGATAGTGATTGCCAAACTATTGCAGATCGCTTGGGTTTGCCTTTGGTTGTTAAGCCTGTGCATGAAGGCTCTAGCCTAGGCGTGTATATCGTCGACAATGTGGCAGACATGGAGGCGGCCTATAAGGATGCTAAAGCCTATGATAGACAGGTGATGGCTGAGCAATTTATCGCTGGAGATGAATACACTATTGCTATTGTCAATGATGCAGCGTTACCTACTATTCGTTTGCAAACAGATAATGAATTTTATGATTTGCAGGCCAAGTATTATTCAGATGACACGGTCTATAGCTTTGACAACAGCCTGACGGCTGAAGAGCAAGAAACCATGGAAGCTGAATGCTTGAGAGCCTTTAATATACTGGAATGTCGTGACTGGGGACGTATTGACGTCATGCGTGATGCCCAAGGCAAAAACTGGTTGTTGGAAGTAAATACGTCGCCAGGGATGACTAGCCATAGTCTAGTGCCTATGGCGGCGCAAAGAATAGGTTTGGCCTTTGATCAACTGGTCGTGCTATTGCTGAATTTGTGCCTGCAGCGCCAGATTAATAAGGGGGGTGGCTGATGGCTAGTTGGCTGCAAGCTATATTGTGGCGCCTGTTGTTGTTGGTGATGTTGGCTAGCGCTATCTATTGGGGCTGGATTTATGTCAGTCCGTGGGCCAATCAGCCTATAAGGCAGGTTGTGTTGCAAGGGGATATACCGCGTGGAGAGCAACAGTTGCTGATCGCGCAACTGCAAGGTCGAGATTTGGGGCGTTTCTTTAGCGTTAATTTAAATCAGGTGAAAGACCAAGTAGAGGATAATGTTTGGGTAGATGGTGCGGTGGTGTCGCGTGTCTGGCCGGACCGTTTAATGGTTGAGGTCAGTCCACAAATTATTGTTGCTCGCTGGGGTGATAATCAGGTTTTAAGCCACCAGTGGCAAGTATTGGATTTGGATCTGGGTTTGGTGCCAAATTTGGCCGCATTACCTCATCTGCAGGGGCCTAGTGAACAGACTCAATCTATGGCCAATAAATTTCGTGCCATGAGCGCCATATTGGCGCGAGAAGAACTGGCAATTAGTAAACTGCGCATGGCTAAAAGGGGAGCGCTTGATCTATCCTTAAATAATCAAATAGAGGTGCTCTTAGGGCGCGATGAAGGGATGCAGCGTTTACAGCGAGTCGTGCGTATTTATGGTACTGATTTGAAAGCATTAAATCAGCCTGTAGCGAGAATTGACGGACGCTATCCTCATGGGGTGGCGGTAGCGATGAAAGCGCTTAAGGCTACTGGCACAAGCGTTACCAACTGAGTGCTTTTTGCCCTCTTTAGGTTGGCGTAGTCGGTTACAAATTGGGCGTCATAATTAGCTTGATTTTTAACGTGATTTTGGTCAAAAATCAGTGCCTATTTGAGTTGAAATATGTGATAATCGGGCTAACATGTGGTTTGCCTAAATGAGCTGCTTTTAAGGATTGAATTTAGCCAAAATAATGGCTTTGAACTGGAAGGTTTAGGTTACGTAGAATGACGGAAATAAGCGATAACCCAATGTTGGTCAGCCTTGACATAGGCACCTCGAAAGTGGTGGCTATGGTGGCTGAAGTGCCTGCGCAAGGCGCTTTGCATATCGCTGGTGTTAGTTGTCAGTCAAGCCGCGGTTTAAAGCGCGGCATGATAGTGGATATTGAATCCACTGTGTTGTCCATTAAGCGTGCTATCGAAGAGGCTGAGTTAATGGCCGATTGCAAGATCGATGGTGTTACGGTTGGCATTGGTGGTAACCATATTACGAGTATGAACTCCCACGGCATTGTTGCTATCGATAGTGGTGAGGTGACTGAATCAGATTTGGATCGTGTGGTGGATGCCGCTAAGGCCGTGGCCATTTCTGCTGATCAGAAAATTCTGCACATTTTGCCCCAGGAATACGTCATTGACGGACAGGATGGTATTCGCGACCCCTTAGGTATGTCAGGTGTACGTTTAGAGGTGAAGGTGCATATTGTCATTGGCTCGCGCAATGTGGCACAGAATATTGAAAAGTGCTTGGCTCGTTGTGATCTACAGATGGACGGTTTGGTTGTTAATCAGTTGGCGTCCAGTCATGCGGTATTAACCGATGATGAAAAAGAACTGGGAGTGTGTTTGATTGATATGGGTGGTGGCACTCTTGATGTAGCGGTTTACACCGGTGGCGCTATTCGCCATACAGCGGTAATTCCAGTGGCTGGTGATCAGGTGACTAATGACATCGCCATGGCACTGCGCACGCCAACGGTGCATGCCGAGGATATTAAAGTACGATATGCCTGCGCTTTGGCGCAACTAGCCGACATGACCGAAACAGTAAAGGTGCCTAGTGTGGGCGAGCGTCCAGCTCGAGATTTGTCGCGTCAGGCATTGGCTGAAGTAGTTGAACCTCGTTATGAAGAGTTGTTTTCTCTGGTGCAAGCCGAGCTGCGACGCAGCGGTTTTGAGGATACTTTGGCGGCAGGTGTGGTGTTAACAGGGGGCACTGCTCTCATGGAAGGGGCGGTAGAGTTGGCCGAAGAAATCTTCCATATGCCGGTACGTTTGGCCAAGCCGAAACCTTTGGCTGGAGCGATGGATTTGGTGAATGAGCCCAATTTTGCTACGAGCCTTGGTTTGTTGCACTACGCCAGTGAGCAGCAGGTAGGTAGTAATAGTAAAAGCACATCGCGCCGTAAAAACGGTGCCGATAGTAATCTATGGCTAACCGCTAAAGAGTGGGTGGTACGGAATTTTTAACGCCTGCAGGTGGAAGCTTGCGGGTTGTTTGATGACCTCTTCGAAACGGAGCCGAAGGGGCAATAAGATAATAAGACCAGGAGCGTAAAATGGATATGTATGAACTAGTGGATAATGCGCCACAAGACGCGGTAATTAAGGTTATCGGTGTTGGCGGTGGTGGTGGTAACGCAGTTGGACATATGTTGTCTAGCGATGTTACTGGCGTAGACTTTATTTGTGCTAATACCGATGCGCAGGCACTGAAGGGATTGGAATCCCGCTCAGTGGTGCAATTAGGTACACAGATCACTAAAGGTTTGGGTGCTGGTGCCAATCCCAATGTGGGGCGTGAGGCTGCATTGGAAGATCGTGAGCGTATCGCTGAATCACTAAGTGGTGCGGATATGGTGTTTATCACAGCTGGTATGGGTGGCGGCACGGGTACTGGCGGCGCGCCTATTGTGGCTGAGGTGGCGCGCGAGCTAGGCATTTTGACCGTTGCTGTGGTAACCAAGCCATTCCCTTTTGAGGGTCGCAAGCGCATGGCTATCGCCGAGCAAGGTTTGAAAGAACTGTCAGAGCATGTGGATTCCTTGATTACGATTCCTAATGAGAAGTTGTTACCCGTGTTGGGTAAGAATTGCAGCTTGTTAAATGCCTTTAGTACTGCCAACGATGTCTTGTTGGGTGCGGTACAAGGTATCGCCGACTTAATTATTCGCCCCGGCATGATCAACGTTGACTTCGCTGATGTGCGCACGGTGATGTCTGAGATGGGCATGGCCATGATGGGTACAGGTGTTGGTAAAGGTGAAGACCGGGCTCGTGAAGCCGCGGAAGCCGCCATTCGTAGCCCCCTGTTGGAAGATGTTGACCTTAACGGTGCCAAAGGAATTTTGGTTAATATTACTGCGGGCCTAGATATGAATCTAGGAGAGTTTTCCGAAGTGGGTGCCACTATTGAGGAGTTTGCCTCTGAAAACGCCACAGTGGTTATCGGTACCGTTATTGACCCTGAAATGGTTGATGAATTGAAGGTTACCGTTGTTGCTACTGGCTTGGGTGGTGCTTTTGCAAAAAATAGTGAACCATCTGTCACAGGCGTGGTCAATAATCCTAAGCTGGTTCAATCAGGTGCAACAGATACATCACTAGGTGGTCATTCTAATGCCGGAGTCGATGAGCCAAAATCAGCAGCAGGTGCAAGGGGCGCGCAAAGCAATAACGGTGGCGAAATAGACTACTTGGATATTCCGGCGTTTCTACGTCGCCAGGCAGACTAGTTTAATGCTAAGTTGGGGCTTTTAGTGCACAAAAAGCGTTTAATCTACAGTAATTAGTAGATTTTTATGCTATAATTTGCGCCGATTTTTAGTCAAGGTTTGTGGCGTAATGGTTAAACAACGTACTCTTAAAAATGTAATCCGGGCAACGGGTATTGGTATTCATACTGGTAAGAAGGTCTATTTGACTTTAAAGCCAGCTCCGGCCCATACCGGCATCGTATTTTGCCGCACGGATTTAGACCCTGTTGTTACCATAGCCGCCACCGCAGCCAATGTGGGTGATACCACACTATCCACGAACCTGGTCAAGGATGGTGTGCGTGTTTGCACAGTAGAGCATTTGATGTCGGCTTTTGCCGGCTTGGGTATCGATAATGCTTATGTTGAGCTAAGCGGTGAAGAAGTTCCTATCATGGATGGAAGCTCTGCACCATTTGTTTTCTTGTTGCAATCGGCGGGTGTGGAAGAACAGAACGCTCCGAAAAAGTTCATTCGCATCAAGAGCCGGATTACGGTCCAGCAAGACGATAAAGAAGCAACTTTAACGCCTTATGACGGCTTCCGTGTTGGTTTTACTATTGATTTTGATCACCCGGTGTTTGATAAAGACAACTGCACGACCTATCTGGATTTTTCCAGTACCTCTTATGTAAAAGAAGTGAGTCGGGCTCGAACTTTCGGCTTCATGCGTGATTTCGAATACCTGCGATCTAAGAATTTGGCCCTTGGTGGTAGCATGGATAATGCTATTGCGGTTGATGATTACCGTGTCTTAAACGAAGACGGCTTGCGTTATCAAGATGAATTCGTCAAGCACAAGGTGTTGGATGCTGTTGGTGATTTGTATCTTTTAGGAACCAGTCTTATTGGTCAGTTTGAAGGGCATAAATCCGGTCACGGCTTAAATCACATGTTGTTGCGCGAGTTGTTGGCTAACGAAAGTGCTTGGGAAGTAGTGACTTTTGACGACATTACCGAAGCGCCTATCGCTTATATGGCGCCAGCTGCGGCCTGATTTGACAGCTTTTATTTGAATATTTCAAAGCCGGCCTTTCTCACGAAGGCCGGCTTTTTTATTGTGCTGAGTTAGTAAATTAAGAATACTTGTTGTTATGGGCCGTTATTGTTAAAAAAAGGCTTTTAAATTGCTCGAAAGTCCCCATAATACAGGTTGATAAAATAAATAATGTCGGCTTTTTGCCGTACAGTAGGCTTGGCTATAGGTAGCCTATATCCACAGTCATGAAACGACATATAACGAAAAAGAAATAGTTCAATGTTCAATATTCTGCAGGCCATTTTTGGTAGTAAAAATGACCGTGAAGTCAAAAAACTTAACAAAATCGTCCAATCAATTAGCGCCCTTGAGAGCCACAACCAGTCGTTGTCTGATGCTGACATTAAGGCCAAGCGTGATGAGTTTCAGCAACGCTTTGAGGCGGGAGAGCCCCTAGATAAATTATTGCCAGAAGCCTTTGCCATATGTCGTGAAGCTTCGGTTCGTTTCATGGGCCTACGCCATTTCGATGTGCAGATGATTGGTGGCATGGCGTTGCATAATGGCAAGGTAGCGGAAATGCGCACAGGTGAGGGTAAAACGCTGGTTGCGACATTGGCCGTGTACCTCAATGCTATCCCTGCTAATGGCGTGCATGTCGTCACCGTGAACGATTACTTGGCTAATCGTGACGCCGAATGGATGCGTCCCTTGTATGAGGGTTTAGGCCTGAGTGTTGGCGTGATTTTGGGCTCACAAACCCATGAAGAAAAACGCGCGGCCTACGCGTGTGATGTGACCTATGGTACGAACAACGAATTTGGCTTCGATTACCTGCGCGACAATATGGCTTTTAGTGTGGCCGACAAGGTACAACGCCCACTGAACTATGCCATTGTTGATGAGGTTGACTCTATCCTTATTGACGAAGCGCGCACACCATTGATCATCTCTGGCCCAGTGGAAGACAATACGGCAATTTATCAGACTATCAATGCGCTGATTCCCAAATTAGAACTGCAACCACCGGCTGAAGGTGATGAACAACCTGTTGGCCATTACACCTTTGATGAGTCTCAGCGTTCTATTGAGTTGACCGAAGAAGGTCATCAGTTTGTAGAACAGCTTTTGGTTGAAGCCAAATTGTTGAAAGAGGGGGACAGCTTGTATGCGGCTAGCAACCTGACCCTGTTACACCATATCTATGCTGGCTTAAGAGCTCATGTTGTTTTTCACAAAGACGTGGATTACATCGTGCAAAATGATCAGGTGGTCATCGTTGATGAACACACTGGTCGAACTATGCCTGGTCGTCGTTGGTCGGAAGGCATTCACCAAGCGGTGGAAGCTAAAGAAAATGTGGCGATTCAGAAAGAAAGCCAGACACTGGCTTCGACTACCTTCCAAAATTATTTTCGTTTATATGGCAAGCTGGCCGGTATGACGGGTACTGCCGATACAGAAGCTTTTGAATTACATCAAATATATGGATTGGATGTGTTGGTGATTCCCACCAATGTGGCAGTCAAACGTCAGGACTTGAATGACCTTGTTTACCTGACTTTAGAAGAAAAATTTGATGCCATCGTTAAAGATATTACTCATTGTGTTAGTGAACAGCGTCCGATATTGGTAGGTACAGCCTCTATTGAAATGTCGGAGATGATCAGCCAAGCCCTTAAAAAAGCGGGTATTGAACACAAGGTGTTGAATGCCAAGCAGCATGAGCAAGAGGCGCATATTGTCGCTCAAGCTGGCCGTCCCGGTGCCGTGACTATCGCTACCAACATGGCAGGCCGTGGCACCGACATTGTACTTGGAGGTAAGCTTGAAGCTGAACTGGAGGCATTGCCTGCCAAAGCTACCGATGCAGAGCGTGAAGCGATTAAGGCGGATTGGCAACAGCGCCACGAACTGGTGTTGGCGCAGGGTGGTTTGCACATTATTGGCACCGAACGTCACGAATCACGTCGTATCGACAACCAATTACGGGGTCGTGCAGGACGCCAAGGCGACCCTGGCTCATCACGCTTCTTCTTGTCATTAGAAGACAATTTGCTACGCATATTTGCTCCAGAGCGTATTAAAGGTTTGATGCAAAAGCTGGGTATGGAAAAAGGGGAAGCGATTGAACACCGTATGGTGAGCAATGCGGTGGAAAAATCACAACGCAAGCTTGAGGGTCGCAACTTTGATATTCGTAAACAACTGCTCGAATACGATGATGTGGCGAATGATCAACGTTCTGTTATCTATGAACAGCGTAATGATTTGATGGACGCCGAAGAAATTAGCGATGTGGTTGTTAAGATTCGCGAAGAAGTGGTGAATGAGACTATTGATAGCCACATAGCGCCTCAAAGTTTGGCTGAACAGTGGGATATACCTGGACTACAAGAAGAACTGAAAACCCAGTTTGCCTTGCAGCTACCTATTCAGACATGGCTTGATGAAGATGACCGCTTGCATGAGGATGCGTTGCGAGACAAGGTTCTTGCGGCTATTGAGCAGCAGTATAAGACCAAGGAAGAGGTTGTTGGTGCGGAACCGATCCGGACATTTGAAAAACAAGTGATGCTGCAAGTGATTGATGCGCGCTGGAAAGAGCACTTGGCTACCATGGATATGTTGCGCCAGGGTATCCACTTGCGTGGTTACGCGCAAAAAAACCCCAAGCAAGAATACAAGCGCGAGTCGTTTGAACTATTCCAAAACTTACTATTGGCCATCAAACAGGATGTTGTACGCATTTTGTCTCATGTGCAGGTACGCTCACCAGAAGAAATTGAAGCCGAAGAACGTGCCCGCCGAGAAGCCGCGCAAAAGGCCATGGAATTTCAACATGCGCAAGCTCAGGCAGCAGCGCAAATGGCCCAAAAAGCATCGTCTAGCGAGGCAGATGTAGTTAAGGCTAGTAGTAAAATTGGCCGTAATGAACCATGTCCATGTGGTTCGGGCAAAAAATACAAACAGTGCCATGGTAAGTTGAATTAAACGAGCTTTAACCCGTGTAATGATGAGCCAGCCTAAGGCATGACTCGCATATTGAGGAAGTACTATGGCCGTAGGCGCTGCAACTCCTGTTGCTTATCACCCTGTACCGGGTTTTCAATTGGGCACTGCCAGTGCGGGTATCAAAACCGCCGGCCGTAAAGATTTGGTAATTATGCAAGCACAGGCTGGTAGCACCATGGCAGGGGTGTTTACGGCCAATGCCTTTTGTGCCGCCCCGGTGCACGTTTGTCGCCAGCACTTGGCTACCGACGAGCCTTTGGTGTTGGTTGTGAACACAGGTAATGCCAATGCCGGTACCGGTGAGCAGGGTATGTTGGATGCCAAGACGACCTGCGCCGCAGTAGCTGATTTGGCGGGTGTCCCAACCACACAAGTATTACCATTTTCTACGGGAGTCATCGGCGAAACCCTACCCATAGAACGCTTGCTAGATGCGCTGCCACAAGCCTACGGCAACTTGTCAGCCTGTGGCTGGCAGAATGCTGCTGAGGGCATTCTAACTACAGATACTCGTACCAAGGGCGCTAGTGTAAAGGTGAAGTTGTCCTCTGAGGAGATCACCATCTCAGGTATCGCCAAAGGTTCGGGTATGATCCGGCCTAATATGGCTACTATGCTGGCCTATGTGGCAACCGATGTTAGGCTTTCACCTGTGCTAACCCAGCAGTTGGTTAGTGAAACTTCTGAATTGAGCTTCAACCGCATTACTGTCGATGGTGACATGTCCACTAATGACTCATGCATACTGGTGGCTACCGGTGCTAGTGGTGTCGATCTGGTGGCTGGTAGTCACGATTACGCCCTCTTTAGGGACGCATTGATCGCATTGATGCAACAGTTGGCCCAAGCTATCGTGCGAGATGGCGAAGGAGCTACGAAGTTTATTTCCGTGGCGGTAACAGGTGGGGCTAATCGTCAAGAATGTTTAGATGTGGCCTACGCCATCGCGCACTCACCCTTAGTTAAAACAGCGATCTTTGCATCTGACCCTAACTGGGGGCGCATTTTGGCCGCTGTTGGTTATGCTGGTGTGCCGGATTTGGATGTGGATACACTGACTATTCATTTGGGTAACGTGCTGCTGGTTGCCAATGGGGGTCGAGCGCCCTGTTACGAGGAAGAAGCCGGCCAGAGCGTCATGGATGAAAAAGAAATTGGTATTAATGTAGATCTCAAGCGTGGTACTTGTTCAGAAACTATATGGACCACGGATTTATCCTATGATTATGTCCGCATTAATGCAGATTACCGAAGTTAAGCAGAGTTAACCAATGGCGCGTATCGAAGTAGTTGCGGGCATCATTGTTGACCAGCAAAGTCGTATATTGTTGGCACAACGTGCTAGTCATCAGCACCAAGGTGGTAAGTGGGAATTTCCTGGCGGTAAGATAGAAGCTGGTGAAGATGCCCAGCAGGCTCTAGCTAGAGAACTGCATGAAGAGCTGGATATTGTCGTTGAGCCGCAATACTGCCAGCTATTTAGCCAGGTGAGTTTTGATTATCCGGATAAGCAAGTCAGTTTAGGCTTTTATATTATTAAACAGTTCACCGGTATACCTAAGGGTGTTGAGGGGCAACCTTTGGCGTGGGTCACCAAACAACACTGCCAAGCTTATACTTTGCCACAAGCCAATCAGCCGGTGCTAGATAAGTTGTTGACAGACTGGCCCATGGGGCTTAATTAAACCGACGCTTCGTCATTGTTTTCTAAACTGCTGGTCATAGCTTCACTCATTTCCTCGGCCACCTGTGGCACCGCTTCAGCCAGCTCTTCTACCCACTCTTCGATATTTTCCGGGTCCACCTGAGCTAGAGATTCCACCACATGGCCCGCTTCTTCTGGTGCCGACTCCACCAATACCGTTGCAACATCCACGGCCTGTTCGGGTGTTTCTTGGGCTACAGCCGCGGCAAATTCGGCCGCCTCACCAAGGTAATTTTCATCTTCTTCGGCGGCCAAGAAGGTGTGCAGTTCGTCATCGGGGCTAGCCGCAATGGACTCTGCCACGCTAGCGGCTACCTCTACACTCGCTTCGGGCACCTCTTGTATGATGGAGGTGGCTACTTCGATACGCTGTTCAGGTGCCGCTTCAGCCGCGATTAGGGCTATTTCTGCCACCATTTCCGGCATAGAATCCGGTACTTCCTGGGATACAATGGTGGCAATTGCTGTAGCTTGCAATGGGGCCTGCTCTAACATTTGGCGAGTTAATTGCACGAGTGCTTTGCTGGTCAGTAAGGGATTTAAGCTTTGGCTACGAATATCGGCACACATGTGCTCTACCAAGCGAGAACTAGATTCTGGTGCCGAGCCTGCGACTTGGCAAATAATTTCCAGTTGTGAATCGGGTAAAGCGCGGCTTAGGTAGAGTCCAATTTGTGGGGCTTGGTCTGGATAATAATAAGCCGCTGTAGCGGCAATGTTAGCCACATCCTGGGGGTGGTGTTCGGCTATATTCACCAAAATGTCGAGTAGATCATCCGGGTTTTCCTCAGCCAAGCTCATTGCCGTATCAGCAGCAACACTGGTTTCTTCTACGCCTTGGAATTCTGTGCGTGGGTCCAAATCGGTGGCCAAGGGTGTTGGCCCTTGCACAATAAAAGATTCCTGCAGAGTTTCTGGCACCGGAGCCCGCATAGCCATACGATAAAACACGAACCCCATAAGAGCGAGGTTGGCGACAACCAAGTAACCAAATAGCGCGTCAGAACCGAATGCTTTCATAGCTAAAGACGCGGTATAGGGACCGAGTGCCCCGCCTGCGGCATAAGCCAAAATCAGTTTGCCGCTGGCGGCCACCATTTCGTGTGGCTGCATACGATCGTAGGCATCGGCTAGGGCAATAGGATAGACACAAGCTAGCGCACCACTAAGAATGACTGCCGCACCAATGGTCATCATCATGGCCTTTCGTTCGGCTAAAAAGGGCAACAAGATAGCTGCGAACGAAGCGGTGATTAACGTTAATACCAATATTGTCCGTCGGTCAAAAATGTCAGCCAGCCTGCCAACCGGAAATTGCAATAAGAAACCGCCAATCATGGTGGCACTCATAAAGGTGGCAATCTCGCCATTACTCATGCCGATGTCAGAACCATAAACGGTGCTCATGTTATAAAACGCACCCAAACTAATACCGGAAATAAACACGCCCACCACGCCTAGAGGGGACAGGTTAAACAAGGTTCGCAGTTGCATGGATTCGGTTTCACCAATACGGGGTCCACCTGACTTACTAAGTAATACTGGCAGCATGGCAAGGCACAATAAACCCGCTGCATAAATGAAGAGGATGTTGTCTTGAGGGGCGGCTAGAGCGAGCATCATTTGGCCGATAGTAAGGCCAAAATAGGTGGCAAACTGGTAGGCACCAAAAACCGTGCCCCGATTAGAGCTGCTGGAGCTGTCGCTTAGCCATGTTTCCATGGCCATGAATAGGGTAGCGTTACAGATGCCTGCAATAATGCGCAGAGCAGCCCATACAATGGTGGATGACCAGATAGAATACAAAAGGGCACTGACTGTAGCGATGGCAGCACAAGCCGCAAATATGCGGATGTGACCAACGCGAGCAATTAAATGACGACCATACATAGAACCAAATAGCATGCCCACAAAATACATAGACATGACCAGACCAATGGCGTCTGTTTCCGCACCACTGATGCGCATGCTCATAGGCAATACGATAAACAATAAGCCGTTGCCCATAAGCAGAAGGACACAGCTAAATAGCAAGGGTAAGAACTGATTAAGAGAACGCATTTGCCTAGTTGCCAGTAGTTAGTTGCATGGGCCTCAATTGCTGCGCAAGGTATAGTAAGAAAGGCTCACGGTCAATCCTTAGGGCGCGAATCTACAAGCTTTGGCCGCGTTTAAGTAGACTTTTGCAAGTTTTACATTATTCCGTGTTGTTGTGTCCGATTATAGCCAAAAACCAGAGCATCAAGCACAGCTTTTATACTGGGCTTGTAAACGGACTAATTATTAGGGCACAAGGTGTGTGTTTTAGGCGTTGGCCACTTCATCCGCAAGGATCCTGTGTTGATACTTTGACTGTAAGAAACCATTTTCCCCTACCAATGAACATGGCATTGGACCTGATAATAGCCACTAGTGGAGCCTTGTTATGGGTGGTTATTGCCAGTCTGCTAAGCGGATTTTTGCTCGGCTGTGTTTAGTATTTCGCTATATTGAGGCGAACATACCATCAGGGAGTCGATTCGGTCGCCAATGCTGGCAAACAATTGAAGAGCACGCTCCGTAGGCACCAGGGGGCGTACGCGCGAATCTTCGCTTTCCTGAATGGCAACAAACCCTTGATCTATCAGCGTCTGAATGGATTTGCGTAAGGTATATCGAGACCCTAGGTGACGCAACCCCATGCCTTGTTCCATGACCACTCTGTGACGGGCCAAGTGTTCAACCACAATGAACTCTAGGATTTGATAATCCCGATTGTTGATGAGGCCCTGACTATATTCGAAGATAATTTGGCGTGTATTTAACCCGATATTAATCGCTGTTTCAATTTTTTGTTCTGAGTGCATGAGCAGTTTATTCATAGTGATCTACATGGTTGACTGAGTTAAAGGTTTATTCTTCTAATAACTATAAGTAAAGCTTAGAAATGGCAGGTGTCAAGGCGGATTAATGGGCTTGGTGGTTAGGTAATAGGCGCACAGACTATGAGTCACCTATGCACGGAGTTGGGTTGATAAAGAAATGCTTCGCTGAATGGCCTTATTTTTGGCGCCTGTAACTCGGCTACTAGGCCAGTTGGTAACCGTGATTGCTTAATGGCAAACTGCGGATACGCGGTTGGCCGGCAGCGGCTAGGGCGTTACACAGGGCCGGTGCCAAGGGAGGTACTCCCACTTCGCCTAAACCTGTAGGCTGGTCACCGGACGGTACCAGAAACACGTCGATGACCGGGCTTTGGGCCAAGCGTAGCTGCGGGTAGTCGTGGAAATTACCTTGTACTACATGCCCATCGGCAATCGTGATTTCTCCAAACATGGCTGCCGAAAGGGCAAAGTTAATCCCACCTTCTAATTGTGCCCGGGCGCCATTAGGGTTGATTACTTTACCGCAGTCCACGGCACAGGTTACCTTGTGTATGGTGATGATATGATCCACAAGGCCGATGTCCACCACCATGGCCGTGTAGCTCTGGAAAGCGAAGGCAACGGCAATGCCTTGGAACTGGCCGGCTGGGGTTTCGCCCCAATTGGCGTATTGTGCCACGGCGTCTAATACGGCCTTTTCACGAGGCGTTTGTTGCATGAGGTTGGAGCGATATTGATAGGGGTCCTGCTGTGCCAGTAATGCGGCTTCATCAATAACGCTTTCGGTGAAGAAACAGTTGGACGAAAAACTCACCGAGCGCCAAGGCCCGACGGGCACATTGGTATCCACAATAAGTGCGGTTGTTTGCGGTTGCTTATCGTCAGCGAGGTAGGCCGACCTTGTGGCACCGTCAGTGACGATCATGTCTCCCATCATATAAGTCAATGGTGTCGCCACCCAATCCAGAAAGTCGGGTGTAAATGTTGGTATCAATCGGCGTAAGACTGATGAGCTAACTAATTGGTTGTGCCAAGCCACTGGTTTGAAATGCGTATCCAAACCGACTTGGAAGCGGCTGATAACCGCCGGCCGGTACATGTCATGTTGGATATCTTCTTCTCGGCTCCAGATTACCTTAACGGGTTGCTGCATCACCATGGAGGCGATGACGGCCTCGGCAACAAAGTCACCTTCTCCACGGCGACCGAAGCCACCGCCCATGAGGGTATTATGGATATGGATTTGTTGATCGTCAAAACCCGTGATGGCTTTGGTATGAGAGGCGGCAATGGTTTGGCTTTGGGAGGGAATCCACAAATCAACTCGATCAGCTTGTACCCAGGCCGTGGCATTCATAGGCTCCATTGTGGCGTGGGCTAAAAATGGCACCATGTATTCCACATCGATAATGTGGGCGGCGTCAATTTTAGCACGACCTTCGTCATTCAACGCTGCTTCATAAGCTTGCTCTATTTCCTCTGAATTTAGGCCTGGCAGGTCGCTATCGTATGCACTAAAGCGGGCTTGCAATAGGTTAATCGCCTTTTTTGCCTGCCAATATTTTTCTGCCACCACCATTAAGGCATGTTCCATAGGGATTACTTTTTTAACCCCTTTTACGGCCAAGGCGGCTTGTTCATTCCACTGTATTGGCCTGGTGCCAAAAACAGGGGCGTGGATGATGGCAGCGTTAAGTAAATTGGGTACTTGAACATCAATGCCAAATTGAGCCTTGCCCGTAATACGATCTAGCGTGTCGCGATGGGGAAGGGGCTTGCCGATCAATGTGTAGTTACTGGGTTTTTTGTAGGTAAGCTGCTCCATATCGGGTACTGGTAGGCTGGCAGCGGCGTCCGCAAATTGCCCATAAGGGTAGGATTGTTGCTGATATATCACCTGTGCGTTGCGGGTGCTGAGTTGGCTGACATTGGTGCCTAACTGAGCCGCCGCTGCTTTGAGGATCATCTGCCGAGCACCGGCACCAATTGCGCGTAGTGTATGGTAATAGTTTTGTACAGCCAGAGAACCACCGGTCATCTGCGCCATCATGGTGCTGTTGAACTTGCTATCCAAGGGGGCTTGACGAACTTGCAGTGTTTGCCAGTCGGCATCCAGTTCTTCGGCTAATAGCTGTGGTAGGGAGGTGTTTACGCCTTGTCCCATTTCTGTTTGCGGGTTGGTCATGATGATGGTGTTGTCGGTGCCAATAAATAGCCATTCATGCATCTCACCTGTGGGTGCAGTGGCACCGGAGGTAACAGTTTTTCTGGGTAAAGAATCACCGCAGCCAAGCAACAAGCCGCTAGCGCCAACAGCGGCAGAACCTTGTAAAAAACGGCGCCGGGAAAGATTGTGAATTTTCATGTCTTGTCCTTTGCTTCTAGGCTTCGTAAGCCAGATCGAATGCACGATTCAAGGCAGGGCGAATGCGGTTATAAGTCCCACAGCGACAGATATTATCGAGTTGGGCTAAGGGGACCTCTGGGATGGTCTGGCCAGCAATTTTGGCTCGGCGCACCATCGCTGTAGCGGCCATGATTTGCCCCGACTGACAATAGCCACACTGGGGTACATCATACTCTAGCCAAGCTTGCTGCACGGCATTAAGGGTGCCGTCGCTGGCTAAGGACTCAATGGTTTCAATTGCCATACCTTGCACCGCGCTAGCGGTTATCGTGCAAGAACGCACGGCGTTGCCGTTGATTAATACGGTGCAGGCACCACATTGGCCAATGTCACAACCAAATTTGGTGCCAGTGAGGCCAGCCTCTTCGCGAATGGCCCACAATAAGGGTGTGTCGGCATCAACTTCCAGACGCAAATTTTCTCCATTGATATTAAGGGTCAACATGCCAGTTCTCCTGTTGTTGTATGCTCTGCCACTGGGTTGGGGTGTCTATGTCCATGCTGGCCTCTGGCCAGGCATAAAATTGTAATTTAACCTTTTGATGATTGGCCAAAAGCCAGGGTTTGAGACCACGCTCTGGAATAGGGGCTTGAGCCATTAGGTGTTTATGGGTAATTACCGGTACTCCCCAGGCACTGTGATCGTTGCCAAGTTCACTATCATAACGGCTCACCAGCACAGGGCTTTGAGTCTGTTGCCAGGTACGATAAAAATCTAGCGCTTGTTTGCTGGTGATGGCGTACTGATCAACCAGTACCCAGCCAATATGACTGGAAGGGAAGCTTTGTTGGGCCATAATGACGCTCGCCCCCATGCCTGCCTGCCAGTCTTTATTGTGGATGATTTGTAAGGCAGGGTAAGGCTTTTCTGGCGTGGTTTTTTGCCCTGCAGTGGGCAACATTAAGTGATGATATTGCTGATGGATTAGGTCGTTAAAGTCGGTGGCTCCGCTCATTACACAGATAGGCAAGCCGGTAGCGAACAAGGTGTCAATTTGGTGCTCAATAAGTGTTTTACCCCCTAGACTAAGCAGTTGTTTGGGCTGACCTAGGCGAGTAGAGCCACCGGCGGCCAAGATCACCCAAATAAAGTCTGGGCTAGTCATGAATGCCCCCTATTTTACTGTGTAGTGGTGTACCTAACATATGGTGGTGTACAGCCTGTATTTGAGCCATTACAGACAATGCCACGGCCTGCGCGCCATGGCCACCTAAATCCAGGCCCATGGGGGCAGCAAGGTTAGAGGGTATTGGGCTGGTCATTTCCTCCAGCACGCGCTGCTTGCGTTCGGCAGGACCCAAGAGGCCCACCAAAGGCAGTTGTGATAGGCTACTTTGGCTTAAGTATGCCGCGTCCATACTTTGGTTGTGGGTCATGATGATGACATAGCTAACTGGATTCACACTTAGGTAGTTGTTTAGTTCATCTATTTCAACACGTTGGGCAAGATTCGGAAAACGGTGATGAAAATGCTGCAGTGATTGGCTTTGGCAACCAATTACTTGCATTTGATAATCAAGGCCACGGGCGAGCTCTATAATGGCATCGGTGTCAGGGCCTGTGCCGATCAGTAATAGACGAGGTGCAGGGTCAATAGCTTCAATAACCTGATTATCGCCTTTATGGGGTGGGCTTGTTATTAGCGTACTGTCTAAGGCTGTGCTGGGGTGATTACTCAGGTTGTTTTCTGGTAGATCGGCTCCCCGCTCGGCAACCGGCTCATTGAATGTAAGATGAGAGTGGCCGCTTGTGAGGTCCGTTATTAGCCAGCTAGGCGCACGGTTTTGGCGTCCTTGGAGATAAAGCGCCAAGCTGCCGTAGTTGTTTTCTGGAGCCAGTTTTTCCAATAGCAGTACTACCTTGCCACGACAGCCAACACTGATTTGCCAATCCGCTGCGTTGGGATCACTAAAATCATATTCTAGACTCAGTGGCTTGCCGTGATGGAATACTTGCATGGCATGGCGAGATAAATGGGTTTCTAGGCAACCACCACTAACTAGATCAAAACGCTGACCTTGTTCATCGATGAGCATCCGTGCACCACTCTTGCGGTAGGTAGACCCCTCAGTATTGAGTACGCGAACTTGCACTAATGCCTTTTGTTGGCTCTGGGCATCTTGTAACTGTTGCTGTAACTGCTGGAACATAAGGCGGGTCTCAAACAAGGTGTAGTAAGTGTAATTATTATGCTTATTAAAAGCATTTGCCGTTGGTGTCATTATGCATGTAGATAGGGGCAATTTATATGACCTTTGTGTACTTTTACCAATACGAATGGATTTAATTAAAGTAGTCTGGTTTGGTGCATAGGCTTGCGCTAAGGCTTTTAATTTTGCGAGACAGTCCCCATATATTGGGCATTAAAAGTACTAATAGCCGGTGTCTGACAGAGCATGAATTACGCCTTAGAAATACAACAATTGCATAAAACCTATGCTAATGGGTTTACCGCGCTCAAGGGGATTTCTTTTAAGGTAGAAGAAGGCGACTTCTTTGCCTTACTGGGCCCTAACGGGGCCGGCAAGTCATCTACCTTGGGTGTGGTGTCTTCTTTAGTCAATAAAACTAAGGGCAAGGTCACCATATTTGGTCATGATTTGGATGGTGACTCGAATGCCGCCAAGCGCCTGATGGGCATTGTGCCACAAGAATTTAATTTCAATGCGTTTGAAAAGGTGCAGGATATTGTTATCCAGCAAGCCGGCTATTACGGTATTGAGCGCAACCAAGCCAAGCTTCGGTGTGAAGACCTATTGCTTCAGTTGGGGTTGTGGGATAAGCGTGATCAGGCCGCTCGCACACTCTCTGGCGGCATGAAACGCCGTTTGATGATTGCTCGGGCTTTGGTGCATCAGCCCAAGTTGCTCATTTTGGACGAGCCAACGGCCGGCGTTGATATTGAGTTGCGTCGCTCGATGTGGGCATTTTTGCAACACATAAATGCTCAAGGGACCACTATCATTTTGACCACCCATTACCTAGAAGAAGCCGAGAGCCTATGTCATAACATTGCTATCATCGACCAAGGTGATATTGTCGAAAATACATCCATGAAAACCCTCTTGCGGCAGCTAAATACAGAAACCTTTATTTTGGACCTGGCGGAAGAGGTTAATGAACTGCCGGCCCAGACGGGTTATAGCGCATGTTTGTTGAATCCACATCAAATGCAGGTGACCATCAATAAGGGGCAAAGCTTGAATGAAGTGTTTACGTTCCTGTCGGCCATGCAGGTGCATGTGACCAGTATGCGCAACAAAACCAATCGCCTAGAAGAATTATTTGTGAATCTGGTACAAAGCAATCAAACACAGCTAAAGGGGGTATAAAAGGCATGACAAATTATGAAATTTATATATCCTGGTTGACTATCGTACGCAAGGAAATTCAGCGTTTTATGCGTATTTGGGTGCAAACTTTGATACCACCTTCCATTACCATGGTGTTGTATTTCATCATCTTTGGTAATTTGATCGGTACTCGTATTGGTGAAATGGGTGGCTTTACTTACATGCAATTTGTGGTACCTGGGCTGATCATGATGTCGGTGATTACCAACTCCTATAGCAACGTGGTCTCATCGTTTTATAGCACCAAGTACCAAGGCAACTTAGAGGAAATGCTGGTGTCACCCACACCTAATTGGGTTATTCTTACGGGCTACGTGGCCGGTGGTGTAGCACGCGGTTTGGCAGTGGGTACGATAGTAACTACCTTGTCGCTATTTTTTACCGACCTGAATGTACACAATTTTGCTATTATTGCTGTGGTTGTTTTGATGACGTCTATTTTGTTTAGTCTTGGCGGATTTATTAATGCCATTTATGCTAATAGCTTTGACGACATTTCCATCATCCCCACGTTTGTACTAACGCCATTAACCTATTTAGGTGGTGTGTTTTATTCCATCGAGTTATTACCCGATTTTTGGGCTAGTGTGTCGCAAATCAACCCAGTCCTGTATATGGTGAACGCCTTCCGTTATGGTATTTTGGGTGTTTCAGATATTAACGTCGGCCTTGCTTTTGCAGTCATAGTCGCTTTTATAGTGGCATTGTTTAGCTTTTGTTTGTATTTGCTCAATACAGGCAAAGGCATCCGTAAGTAAGCCAATACAACTGTTGTAGAAAGAAGTAAATGGATCAGAATAAATTTATTGAAGCCTCGCCATTAGGCGATACCAGTGAGTACATAACTAGCTACTCACCAGCACTGTTATACCCGATTCCGCGTAAGGAGCCATGGCGCCCAGAATTTGCCCAACGTCCTTTTCATGGCGTGGATATTTGGAATGCCTATGAAATTTCCTGGCTCGACGAGCAAGGTGTGCCACAAATGGCGTTGGGGGAATTTCGTTTGCCTGCCGATAGCCCTAACATAATCGAAAGCAAGTCGTTTAAGCTGTATTTAAACTCCTTTAACCAAACTTGTTTGGCCAACCGAGAAGTAGCCCAAGAATATATGCAGGCAGATCTCAGTGCAGCCGCTGGTGCTCCAGTGCAAGTGCGCTTGTTTGGCCTTAACGAAAATGCCATGCCGGTAGTGGCCACACCCGGTGAATGTATTGATGGCCGCAAATTGAACACGATCGTCTATCATCCTGACGCTAGCCTATTGGCAACTCACCCGGGAAAATACCGTGAAGAGGTCTTGCATAGTCACCTGCTTAAAAGTAACTGTCCAGTAACTGGGCAGCCCGACTGGGCTACTTTGGTGGTGGAATATGAGGGGGCTACGCTGGATCGTTCAACGTTACTGGAATACATTATTTCTTATCGTGAGCATGGCGATTTTCATGAGCAGTGCGTGGAGCAGATTTTCTTGGATATTATGGCCCAGTGCCAACCGGGGCAGCTTACGGTATACGCACGTTATGTGCGTCGTGGTGGGTTGGACATCAACCCTTATCGCTCAACACGCCCTTTAAACCCACGCAACCATCGAACGGAGCGCCAATAATGGATATGTTGCAAGGCTTGCAAAGTCGGGTTTCCATGCCCTTGTTGGTAGCACCCGCCCCCAATTCTGAACAATTGGAAAATATATGGCAGGCCGCTTTACGCGCTCCTGATCATGGCAATCTCAAACCCTACCGCTTTATACTGGTAGAAGGGGAGCAGCAAACCGCCTTGGGTGAACTGTTTTTGCAGCGTATGCTGGCTCGCAAACCCGATGCCGACGAAACGACCATAGCCAAAACACGCCGAATGCCTACTCGAGCACCCATGTTGATTTTGCTGGTGGCTAGCCCACAAGAGCACCCCAAGATTCCCTTGGCTGAACAATTGCAAACGGCCGCCTGTGCTGGGCAGAATATATTGCATGCTGCTTTTGCTCAGGGGCTAGGTGCTGTTTGGCGCACGGGATGGGTGGCAAAAGATCCAAAAATTCAACGTCAGCTTGGCTTGCAAGAAAGTGAGCAACTGCTGGGTTATATTTACATAGGTACTCCGAAAACTGCTTTAAGAGACGTGCCGGTGATAGCGTCAAATGACTTTGTTAGTCATTGGTAATGCAGTACTGCTAATACAGCGTGTTTGCCTAAAGAGTGAATTTTTTTGGCAATAACCCCCTTGCTATAGGGGCTAGAGAACAGCCCGATAAGCCTTGTAACATGGTTCATTATTGGGCTTAGCATATTAGCCAGCCAAATTGGCTTCTAAGCACGAAAAATGTTTGATTAATAACAAAAAAAAGTTGCATTTTACTAGGCAAACCCATAGAATTTGCGCCTCAAATGGTGAGGTGTCCGAGTGGCCGAAGGAGCACGCCTGGAAAGTGTGTATACCGCAAGGTATCGAGGGTTCGAATCCCTCCCTCACCGCCACAAATTCCCTGAGAATCCTCAGGTAACTCATTGAAATGTCTATAGAAACCCGCTAATCACA
>ERZ1047821.84-NODE-84-length-80848-cov-9.574357_pt1 | contig 80848 bp, 67 predicted proteins | sample MGYA00383096_ERZ1047821 | MGnify/ENA primary metagenome ERZ1047821 (study PRJEB29581, sample SAMEA5548366) | metagenome | biome: marine; feature: coastal; material: water | depth 25 m | study: Short-term variability in the microbial, nano- and picoplankton dynamics... | reverse complement strand
ATCGTTTAGGATGGAATCCAACATCAACCGATCAAGATACTAGAACGTCAACATTTTTACAAGCTATTTATAGAGGAGTTCAAGATGCAAAAGCCATGGTAAGATATCTTAGAGATACTGAAGCTAATGGAAATCCTTACGGTATTGATGAATCTAGAATAGTTTTAGGTGGCCAAGGAACAGGTGGTTATGTTTCACTTGCTTATTCTGCTCTTGATGACCCAGCTGTTGAATTAATGCTACCTAAATTTATTAATTTTAATACAACACCTCCTAGCCCATATGTTTTTCCAGCATTTTTTGGAAATCCTGACGGAACTGATTCAACTATATTGCCAGCAGCAGTATCTCCTACTGGTCAAGATGAATTATGGAATATCCCTAATAATCCAACTTATTCAAGCGATATAAATATGGCATTTAATTTAGGAGGATGTTTAGCTGATATTTCTTGGCTATCTTCAAATGATGTTCCAGCTGTATCATTTCATTGTGCAATGGATCCATATGGACCTATTGATACTGGTGATGTAATTGTTCCGACTACTGGAGATTTTGTTGTTGAAGTTATGGGAAGTAGAACTGTACAATACTACCAAAATCAATATTTAAACAATGATGCTTTTGCTTCTGCTGGAATTTCTGATGTTTGGACAACTGCAGCGAATAATTACAATAACGGTTTAGAAGGATTATTTGTATTTCAAACTCCTGCACCTAATCCTGTTCCAAATGCATTTGGAGCTCCTTGGGAAGAATGGGGATCTCCATGGGATTGGTGGGATAATGTTACTTATGAAGCAATGGCTCAGCAAGTAAACGGGCCTGCACCTCCAGGATATTTTGCTGCTGATGCAATTACTGATAATCCTGATATGTCACCAACAAAAGGTAGAGCTTATATTGATACTATTCAAGGTTACTTAAATCCAAGAATGGTAGCAACATTAAACTTAGTAGTTGGATGTTCTGATCAGTTAGCTTGTAACTATGACTCATTAGCAACATTTGATGACAACTCTTGTATTCTTCCTGATGGATGTACAGATGTTAATGCATGCAACTATGATTCACTAGCACTATGTGATGATGGTTCTTGTTTAACAATCTTAGGATGTACTGATCCAACTGCTTGTAATTATGATGCTAATGCTCAATGTGATGATGGTTCATGTTTAATTGGTACAGTTGGTTGTACTGATGTCTTAGCATGTAATTATGACCCTGCTGCGGCATGTGATGATGGATCATGTTTAACTGAATATGGATGTATGAATCCTGCTGCAACAAATTATGACCCATTAGCTACATGTGCAGATACATGTATTTTTACTGCAGCTCAATTTGGGTGTACAGATTCAACTGCATTTAACTTTAATCCACTTGCTTTATTTGATGATGGATCATGCTGTTTAATAGATGGTTGTACTGATCCATTAGCAATTAACTTTGACCCACTAGCATGTTATGATAATGGATCTTGTATAGATGCATTACTTGGATGTACATATTCAATAGCATGTAACTACGATCCATTAGCTAATACAGATGATGGTACATGTGATTTTCCTAATGGATGTGGAGATCCTCTTTACAATGAATATGATGCAAGTGTTACTTGTTCTGATCCAAATGCTTGTATTACTTTAGTTATTGCTGGTATCAATGAATCAATTGACCAGTCTACTTTAATTTATCCTAATCCAGCTAATAATTATCTAAATGTTATAAGTAGTGATATTAAGATTAACACTGTATCTGTAAATAATTTACAAGGACAGGAAGTAATGAAACTAAATGTAAACTCAAATAAAGTAAAATTAGATCTTACGACTCTTTCTAAAGGGGTTTACTTTATTGATATAAAATCTGAGAAGACAAATATTAAGAGAAAGTTTATAATTGAGTAATTAGTTAAAATATTTAAAATTAAAAAGCCCCTCTTCTGAGGGGCTTTTTTTATATGTAGCGTGAGGGAGATTTGAACTCCCGACCTCAGGGTTATGAATCCTGCGCTCTAACCAACTGAGCTACCACGCCAAATTTAGGAGTGCAAATATATTATTTTCAACAACTAATAAATATAATAAATCAAAAAATTAACTCCTACCCTTTTCATCTAAAATACTAGAGTAATGTTTCAGTGATCTTAAAATTAAAGCTAAAAACACTGATACAATTAATACTAAATAACTTTCTTTAGAAATGTCAAATAAATTCAACACGAAGATGTTTTTTAATAATTCAACAAATAAGAAACCAACTATACAAGATAGAACACTTGCGTATTCTCTCCTTAATATTGTGATAAAAGAAAATGGTGTGCTAGATTTTCTAAAATTGAGTATGTTTGGAATAAATGCAGGTAAAGTATTTGACCATTTAATAAAATCATCGCCAAACTTTTTCTCTAAAAATCTTTCTTCTGCAATCATAATTCTTTCGTAATACAACCAAAATAATAAACTCATTATTAAAATAAAAAATATACTAAATGTTGAAAGAGCAATACCAAGCCATATAAGATAATTCCCAAGATATAATGGATGACGTAACATTGAGTACATACCTGATGAATTTAATGTATTAGCAACTTGTTCTTTAGTGTTTCTTCCACTAGTTCCCTTTGGAGTTGTACCAATTGTGTAAAATCTAATTAAGAAGCCAATTACTGATAAAATAATTGAGCTAATTAATATATAATCTCCAAATTCTTCTGAAAAATCACTATAATTTGTAGTATAAATAAATGGAATTGTTAAGATGAATAGAAGTATTGGAAATTGCCCCCTATACTTGAATAGATAATTTCCTTGATTTTCCATTGATTGAAATAAAGCCATATTGTATTATCTTTGTTAATATATTTGCAAAACTATCAAAAGATTTTTCCTGTAGCTTAGATGCTATTGAAATTTATTTTGTTAATCTATTATGCTACTAATGAAAAGTTTATTCAAAATTGTTGTAAAAAATAAAGTGTAAATTAAATGAAACGCCTTCATATATTTCTGCTTAAATCTTTTATTAAACCTTTTATTGCTACTTTTTTTATTGCAATCTTTATCTTATTAATGCAATTTCTTTGGAAATATATCGATGATTTAGTTGGTAAGGGCTTAGATGTTATCCAAATTTTTCAACTTTTGTTTTATGCATCAGCTAGATTTGTTCCTATTGCACTTCCAATTGCCTTATTATTAGCATCTGTAATGGTATTTGGAAAATTAGGAGAACAATATGAGCTTGTTGCCCTTAAATCTGCTGGAATATCATTCTATAAGATATTATCTCCTTTAATCATTTTTGTGATTTTTATTAGCTATGGATCGTATTTATTTTCAAATTATATTATGCCTATAGCAAATCTTAAAAATGGCTCCATGATATATAATATTCAAAAGAAGAAACCCGCTTTAAATATTAGAGAGGGGATATTTTATTATGATATTGATGGCTACGCCATAAAAGTTAATAAAAAATTAAATGATGGTATAAATTTAAACGGGATATTAATTTATGACCATACAAGCAACGATGGAAATACTAAAGTTCTTTCGTCAAGAAGTGGAAAAATGGAAATAACAGCTGACGGAAGATTTTTAAATTTATTTCTATATAATGGAAGTTCATACATAGAAGTTAGTGATAAAAAACAAAAAGCACCTTTTCGTATAACAAATTTTAAAGAGAACTTGATCCGATTTGACCTCAATAGCTTTAATGCTTTCAGTGATAGTGAAAAACTTTACAAAGGTCATTATGCAATGTTAAATAACAAACAACTTAATTATTCAATTGATTCTTTAAATATTAGATACAAAAACAAAGTTTCTTCAATTAAAGAAAACATATTTTCAGAATATTTGAAAAACATTTTAATAGACACTATACATAGGGAAATATTAGTATCCAATACAAAAGACAGCTATGATATTGCTATTAATAAATTCAGAAAACTTAAAGCTCAAGCTAAATCAAATAAAAATGATTTAAATTACAGAAATATAATTATTAATAAGCATAAGATTGAATGGCACAGAAAAATTAGCTTAGCAATAGCATGTTTATTGCTATTTCTTGTTGGAGCTCCATTAGGGTCAATTATTAGAAAAGGTGGATTTGGACTACCAGTTCTCTTCTCAGTAATGTTTTTTCTAATATTTCATGTCCTTAATATGATTGGTGAAAAATCAGCAAAGGATTTAAGCATGACTCCATTTGAAGGTATGTGGTTAGCAAATTTTGTTTTTATTCCAATAATATTTTTTTTAATGTATAAAGCAAAAAATGATTCAAAATTTATTGATTTATCTTCTTTTTATATTTATATTAATAGAGTAAAAAACTAGATTCAATAGAATAAAAAATATTACTTTTGTCATTCAATATTTTAAAGATGAAATTCAACACAATTGAAGAAGCAATAAATGATATTAGATCAGGTAAACTAGTTATTGTTATTGATGATGAAAACAGAGAAAATGAAGGAGATTTTGTAGGAGCTGCAGAAATGGTTACACCTGAAATGATTAATTTCATGGCAACACATGGAAGAGGTTTAATCTGTGCACCTTTATTAGAGAGTCGATGTGATGAATTAGGCTTAGATTTAATGATTGGTAAGAACTCTGCAGCATTTGAAACACCATTTACTGTATCAGTTGATTTAATTGGAAACGGATGCACAACTGGTATATCTACACAAGATAGGTCTAAAACAGTTAAAGCACTTACAGACTTAACAATTAATCCAGAAGAATTTGGTAAGCCTGGCCATATCTTCCCCTTGAAAGCAAGAAATGGTGGAGTATTAAGAAGAGCGGGACATACAGAGGCATCTGTCGACTTAGCTAGATTGGCTGGATTATACCCTGCTGGTGTTATCATTGAGATATTAAATGATGATGGTACAATGGCGAGAACACCTGAATTATTTAAAATTGCTGAAAAATTTAATTTATCATTTATTACAATAAAAGATTTAATTGAATATAGAATGCAAAATGAATCTTTAATATCTGAAGAAGCTCTCGTTGATTTACCAACTGATTTTGGAGATTTTAAAATGAAAGCTTTCAAGCAAAAAACTAATAATCAGATTCATTTAGCTATTTATAAAGGAGAATGGAGTGAAACAGATGAAGTCTTATTACGTGTGCATTCTTCATGTTTAACTGGAGATGTTTTTGGAAGTTGCAGGTGTGATTGTGGCCCTCAACTACATCAAGCATTAAGACAAATTGAAGAAAATGGAAAAGGAGTATTAATATATATGAATCAAGAAGGACGTGGCATTGGTTTAATAAATAAATTAAAAGCTTACGAACTTCAAGAGAAAGGAAGAGATACTGTTGAAGCTAATACTGAATTAGGATTTAATGCTGATGACAGAGATTATGGAATTGGTGCTCAGATTATTCGTAAATTAGGCATTTCAAAAGTAAAACTTTTGAGTAATAACCCTAAGAAAAGAGTTGGATTAACTGGTTACGGCATCGAAATTGTTGCTACAGTGCCTATCGAGATTTCATCAAATAAACATAATGAAAACTATTTAAAAACAAAGAGAGACAAAATGGGTCATTATTTAAAAAATCTCAATGGATAGTGAACCTATTATATTAGGCATAGAATCTTCGTGTGATGACACTTCGGCTTCTATCCTAAAGGGAAGAAAAGTACTATCCAATGTTATTTCAAATCAAGAAATTCATTCTTTATATGGTGGCGTTGTGCCAGAACTTGCATCAAGAGCACATGAACAAAATATTATTCCAGTAGTTGATGCTGCTTTAAGAAAAGCATGTGTTAACAAAAATGAAATATCTGCTGTTGCTTATACTAATGGACCTGGTTTATTAGGCTCATTATTAGTTGGAAGTTCATTTGCTAAATCTTTTAGTTTAGGTTTAGGAATCCCTATTATCACAGTTAATCATATGAAAGGACATATTTTATCACATTTTATTGATGAAGGTAATGAGTCACCGTCTTTTCCTTTTCTATGTTTAACTGTATCTGGAGGTCATACTCAAATTGTGCATGTAGAAAGTCCAACTATAATGAATGTAATCGGAACAACATTAGATGATGCAGCGGGAGAAGCTTTCGATAAATCTGCTAAACTTTTAGGAATAGCTTATCCTGGAGGTCCATTAATTGATAAATATTCAAAAAAAGGAAATATTCATGCGTTTACATTTGGTAAACCAAAGGTTAAGAATCTTGATTTTAGCTTTAGTGGACTTAAAACCTCAATTTTATATAAAATTCAAAATAACACACAAAAAGACCCTAATTTTATTAAAGATAATTTTAATGATTTGTGTGCGTCAATTCAGTACAGTATCGTTTCAATATTAATAGAAAAAATAAAAATAGCTATAAATCAAACTGGAATAAATAATTTAGCAATTGCTGGAGGTGTTTCTGCAAATACTTACTTAAGAGAAGAGTTAAAAAAACTTTCTAACAACAACAATAATTTTAAACTATACATACCTAAATTCGAATACTGTACAGACAATGCAGCAATGATAGCTATCGCAGGTTATTTCAAATATTTGGACAAAGATTATGCTAACTTGAATGTGACCCCTTCTGCTTCTTTAACTTTTTAAAAATTCTAAAGTTTTAAGCAATGCTTTATTTAAATGTAGAGGAAATTTATTTTTATTGTAGGGGTGTGAACTGCCAAAGACATGATCTGCTTCATTTATAATCTCTAGATTAATTTTGTCATTCCATCTTTTCATTTCTAATGCATCTTCAATTAAAACAGTTGGATCTGAAGAGCCATGAATATGTAAATGTGGAATATTAATTTCTTTAATAGCTTTCTTTATATTTAATCTTTCAATATTTTCTATGCAATTTTGATAAAACTGATAAAACATAGGCATGTTTTGCTTTGTTCTACCATTATAAACATACACTACATTAGTATCTTTCCATCTTCTAGCCTTATCTGCATCAGGTAGTCTGGATATTAAATTTGAAGGAGATGCCCAACTTATTACTTTATCTATTTGATTATTTTCATTTGATTTAAGTATAGAGATAGCTCCTCCTCTACTATGGCCAAATAATGAAACTTTACAGTTTGGATACTTTGTTTTAATCCATTTAATAACAAGTTCTAGATCATCTAGTTCAGTGCAAAAATTATTATTGCCAAAAGCATTTAAGTCTACAAAATCAGTGGGATTTTGGAAGTTTGTTCCATTATAAGAAAAATTAAACTTTATAAAAACATATCCATTAAGAGCAAAAAAATTAGCAATTTCATTAAAAGGTCCCCAATCTTTAAAGCCTTTAAAGCCATGAGAGAACAAGATAACTTCATTTAAATGATTATTTTCAATTAAAGTTGAATCTATTATGATATTTCTATCTCTTGATCCATTAATTTTAAAATTGAATTTGCTAAGCACAAAAAAATACTGTTATTTAAGATAAAACTTCTGCAACTTTATCTGCAGCTTCTTGTAGAAGTATAACCGATTCAACTTTAAGACCACTTTCATCAATTAATTTCTTAGCTTCAATAGCATTTGTTCCTTGAAGTCTAACAATTAAAGGAACACTAATTTCACCAATATTGTTGTATGCATCTACTATACCTTGAGCTACTCTGTCGCATCTAACAATACCTCCAAAAATATTTACAAGAATAGCCTTTACCTTATTGTCCTTAAGAATAATTCTAAAAGCCTGTTCAACTCTTTTTGCATCAGCTGTTCCTCCAACATCTAAGAAGTTAGCAGGATTACCGCCTGCCATCTTTATTATATCCATTGTTGCCATAGCAAGGCCAGCGCCGTTTACCATACAGCCTACATTTCCATCAAGCTTAACAAAATTAAGACCATATTCTCCCGCTTCTACTTCAGTAGGATCTTCTTCTCTTGTATCTCTTAACGAAACAAAGTCTTTATGTCTAAATAATGAATTACCATCTAAAGTTACTTTTGAATCAACTGCCATAATTAAATCATCTGATGTCTTTAAAACTGGATTGATTTCAAAAAGTGCAGAATCAGTTTTGTCGTAAGCTGTATAAAGTGAATAGACAAATTTAGTCATCTCTTTAAAAGCTTTACCAGTTAATTTAAGATTAAAAGCTATTTTTCTACACTGAAAAGCAGTAAGTCCTACTTTGGGGTCAATCTCTTCATGAAAAATTAAATGTGGAGTTTCTTCAGCTACAGCTTCAATATCCATACCTCCTTCTGTTGAATACATAATCATATTTCTTCCGCTTGATCTATTTAATAAAACGGAAATATAATATTCTGAAGTCTCACCCTCCCCTGGATAGTAAACATCTTCAGCAATTAGAACTTGGTTCACTAATTTCCCTTCTGCTGATGTTTGAGGTGTCACTAAATTCATTCCTAGAATATCATTTGAAATAGATGCTACTTCATCTAACGATTTAGCAAGCTTAACACCACCACCTTTGCCTCTACCACCAGCATGAATCTGTGCCTTAACAACCCACCAATTAGTACCTGTTTCCTCGTTTAATTTCTTAGCTGCCTCTACTGCATCTTTCTTAGTAGACGCGACTATACCTCTTTGTATTCTAACGCCAAAACTATTTAATAATTCTTTGCCTTGATATTCATGTAAATTCATAAAGTTTTTTTTTGCAAAAGTATATGATTGTATTTAAATACAAAGTTCTATTGACAATAAATTATATATTTTTGCAAGTCATTTTTCATTATATGAACTCTAAACAAATCTTCATACTTATAATATTGCTACCATTTTTTGTTAATGGTCAATTCAATGATAAAAAAACATATGAAATCAAAAAAATTAAAGATGCTCCAATAATTGATGGTAATATGAATGACAATATTTGGACTGAATTAAATATTGCTAGAGACTTTACTCAGATATCACCAAATAATGGGTCTTCTGAACGTCCTAATCAAAAAACAGAGGTTAAAATATGTTATGATAACAAGAATATTTACTTTGGTGTAATGATGTATGACAACTATCCAGACAGTATCCTTAAGGAATTAGCTGTCAGAGATAATAAAAATGCTAATGCAGATCAATTTGCAATTTACATTGACCCCTTTAGTAATGGTCAAGTTGAATATGAATTAATGGTTTCTGCAGCAGGAGTTCAATCAGATGCTAAGATAACTACTTCTTCAGTTGATAAATCATGGGATGCTGTATGGAATTCTTCTGTAAAAATAAATGACAATGGATGGTTTCTTGAAATTTCAATTCCTTTTTCACAACTAAGATTTCCTGAAAATATTGATTATTGGTCAATTAATATGGCAAGAGGGATTAGAAGGTATCGTGAAGATTACAGTTGGAATCCAATAAATGTTGAGTTTAGTGACTTTTCATTACAAGCAGGTATATTAAATGGTATTCAAAATATTAATTCTCCTATTCGATTATCATTAATGCCATATATATCTATATATGCAGAGAACTTTGATGGAGAAACAACATTTCCTTATAATTATGGTGCTGATTTAAAATATGGTATTGATGAAAGTTTTACTCTCGATATGAGCCTAATTCCAGATTTTGGACAAGTAGCATCAGATGCAATGGTATTAAACCTCTCGCCCTTTGAAATAAAATATGATGAGAAAAGACAGTTTTTCAATGAAGGAACAGAATTATTTAGTAAAGGAGATGATATGTTTTATAGTAGAAGGCTTAAAGATGATTTGTTAAATGCTACCAAAATTACTGGTAGAACATCTAGTGGATTAGGAATCTCAGTTTTAAATGCAATAACTAACAAAACTGATAACAATCCACTAACTAACTACAATGTTATGATTTATGATAAATCGTTTAGAAATAATTCTTCAGTTAGTTTAATGAATACAAGCATGTTACAGAATGGATCTAATAAGGACGCAAATGTAACTGGTTTATTTACTAGAATAAATAACAAAAGTAATACAAGAGTCTATGTTGCTAAACTTAAGATGAGTCAGGAGTTAGAAAATAGCACTAATACCAAAGGTTTTGCTGGAATGATAGCAGTTGGAAAAACAAGTGGTAATTATCAATATGATTTATATTCTAAGTTTGAAGATGATAATTACAACTCAAATGATTTAGGTTTTCTATATGCTAATAATGAAATTACTAATGGACTTGTCTTAACCTATAATCAATTTAATAAGACAAAAAGATTTATAAATTTTGCTACATCTCTAGAATTAGAAAATCAAACATTATTCACTGAACAAAAATTTGTTGATTTTCATTATCAATTGGAAACAAAAGCAACTTTTAAGAATTACACTACAATTTTTGTAAAAGCTTCATTAAATCCATTTGAGAAAAATGATTTTTATGAAGCAAGAACTAATGACCTAACCCATCCTTTAAAAAGATCTAAAAAATTAGATTTTGGAGCATGGATATCAACAGATTATAGAAATACATTTGCTTTAGACCTTTCAGGTGGATACAACATTAGACCATTATATGATGGATACACAAATCGTTTTAGAATTTCACCGAGATATAGAGCATCTGACAAGCTTTCTTTTAATTATATTTTATCAGTTAGAAACTCTTATAATGATATAGGTTTTGTTACAAATGATACCTTAGGTTTATTTATAGATCCTCCACAAGTAGATTACATATTTGCAAGAAGGAATACAAATATGGTTACCAATGTTATTAAAGCGAATTATATTATTAATAACAAGATTAATCTTTCTGTTAAGATAAGGTATCACATTGATCAAGTAAAGAACTTAGAATTTATGTCTTTATCAAAAGATGGCTATCTTAATGAAAGTCAGTATTATGACAATCACAATATTAATTATACAACTTGGACATCAGATTTAATTTTTAACTGGAGATTTGCTCCAGGAAGTGAACTAAGTATTGTATGGAAAAATGCAATTGATGATCAGAAAAACTATCTAATTAATTATTGGAGCGAAAATTTTGAGGAAACATTCAATCTTGCACAAAAAAACAGTGTATCATTGAAGTTAATATATTATTTAGATTATCTTTATCTACAGAAATGATTAGAGCCAAAAACATACATTTTTCTTATGATAAATTAAATGTCTTAAATGGTGTTAATTTAGATATAAAGAAAGGAGAATTTGTAAGTATTGTAGGAGATTCAGGAGCTGGAAAATCAACACTTTTAAATCTTATTGGCACACTTGAGAGAATGCAACTAGGTTCGTTAACTATTAATAACAAAGATATTATTAATCTTAATGAAATAGAATTGGCTAAAATTAGAAACAAAGAAATTGGATTTATTTTTCAATTTCATAATTTACTAAATGAATTTACAGCACTTGAAAATATTTGCTTACCAGCTTTTCTAAATGGTACAAATAAAGAAACTGCTGAAAAAAAAGGAATGGAGTTATTAGGTATGCTTAATTTACATCACAAATCAGAAAATAAACCTGATGAATTATCTGGTGGTGAACAACAAAGAGTTGCAGTTGCTAGATCATTAATAAACTCACCATCTATTTTACTAGCTGACGAGCCTTCTGGCAACCTTGATTCTAGAAATGCATCCGAATTGCATGAACTATTACTTAAATTAAATAAAGAAACATCTCAAACTATTATAGTGATTACTCATAGCAAGGAACTAGCCAAGCTTGCAGATAAAACTTATGAAATAAAAGATGGAAAAATAATTTGACTTAAAGCGTTGTTATCTTATCAAATAGTATAATTTTGTACTTTGATGATTTATCAAAACCCCTATTTGCTTTATGCTCTCTTTGCAATAGCCATTCCTATTCTTATTCATCTCTTTAATTTACGAAAACATAAAGTAATTTACTTCAGTAGTTTACGATTTCTCAAAGAGATTAAAACAAAAAACAAAAAGAAATCTAGACTTAAAAATATATTAATCCTACTTTGTAGAATTCTAGCAATAACTTTTTTAATTCTAGCTTTTGCAAAGCCTTTTGTTCCAGCGAAAAATAAATCTGAGAAGAATGATGTTTTTATTTATTTAGATAATTCTCTAAGCATGGATATTGATTTCGGCAATGGCAATCTTTTAAATGTTGCAAAAAAGAAGGCTTATGAAATAATCGATTCTTATCCTGAAAATCATAATTTTTATCTTGTCACTAATAGTTTCTTATCTAAAAACAACTTTCCATACACTAAGGATGCTATTAAAAGTCAAATTGATAATACAAGTTCAAACTCAGCAATTAAATCTTTTAAAGATATTTTATCAAGAGTTGAGTCTGTTTCTATAAAAAATCATTTATATTATATTTCTGACTTTCAAAAAAGCACCTTTTTAAGTAGTACTATTAATGAGATGAATGTAGATTGTAGTGTTTCATTTATTATAGTTGAAAATCAAGATGTAACAAATATTTCAATTGATAGTGTCTTTATCAAAGAACCTATCTTTGATAATAATATTGAAGTTGTTATAAATGTGAACTTATCTAATAATAGTTCACAAGATATTGTAGATGAAGTAATCTTTCTTTTTATTGATGATAAACAAAAATCACAACAGTTATTAAGTCTATTGGCTGGTGAAAAAAGGACTATTTCATTTACCTTTCAAACTACAAAAAAAAGATTTGTAAATGGTCATATTCAAACAAATGATAGTCCAATTAGTTATGATAATAAATTTTATTTTTCTATTCCAACTGTTAATAAAATTAATGTTTATAGCTTAAATGAAAATAATGATAATAAAGCTTTCCTGTCCCTATTTAAAAAAGACTCTACCCTATTTAATTATCTTTCTAATAATAAGGGCAACATTAATTACAACCTAATAGAGAATCAGAATCTAATTATCTTAAATGAAGTTATTTCATTAAGCCCAGGACTTTTAAAGAGTATGAAATCGTTCACTAAAAATGGTGGATCATTAATAATTGTACCGCCTTCAAATCTTGACAATATTAATAACTATAACTTGATGTTAAATGCATTAAACATAAATCTGATTTCAAATATTAATACAAATAATATTAAAATAAATAAGTTTATTTCTGATCATCCAATATACAAGAATGTATTTTTAAAATCTAATGAGAAGATTAATTATCCTAATTCTACCAGATCATATTCTATTAACAAAAGAAATTATAGTTCACAAATTATAAATTATGCTAATAATAATGAATTCCTGAGTTCTTTTTCAAATGGATCAGGTTTAATTTATCAATTTTCTAGCCCATTAGATGAATCGTTTAATAATTTTACAACACATGCTCTATTTGTTCCTACTCTCATAAATATTGCTAATACAGCATTACAAATTCAAAATATTTACAATATTATTAATGAAAATGATAAAGTTATAATTAATAATGAAATTCCAAAAAATGAATTACCACACATTATACTTGATCAAATTGATATTATTCCTACACTTAAAATTAATAATGGTGTACTAGAGCTTGATATTAATAATCAAATAACAAAAAATGGCATCTATTCAATAAATATTAAAGATAGTACTGTAAACTATGTAGCATATAACTACAAAAATGAAGAGAATAATACTATAACATTATCTATAAATGAAATTGAAGAGTTTATATCAAAAAATAAATTTAGTAATATTGATATATTATCATCTAAAAATAAATTATTTAAATCCATAATAACAGAAAAAGAAATTGGTAAAGAATATTGGAAGTTAGCTTTAATACTTTCATTAATTTTCTTTGGAATTGAAATTTTTCTTTTGAAAATAAATTAATTATGAATATATTATTAAAGTCAGCAAAAATAATTGATCCTAACTCTAAGTTTAATAATGAGATAATGGATATATATATTAAACAAGGAAAAATTGATCAAATTTCAAAATCAATTAATTATAAAGATAAATCAAATGCAAAAAATTCTGACATTGAATTTACTGCTAAAAATCTTCATATATCACCAGGATGGTTTGATTTACACGCTAATTTTGGAGAGCCTGGTTTTGAACACAATGAAACTTTAGATACAGGATGTAATGCAGCTATTAAAGGTGGCTTTACTGGAGTTATGTTAATGCCTAACAATATTCCATCTATAGACAATAGAAGTATGATTGATTTTATACTAAATAAAACTAGTAATTTGATTGTTGATGTATTACCTGCTGGAAATATTACACAAAATTCTATTGGAGATTCAATAGTTGAAATGCATGACATGTCAGAGGGTGGCTGTAAAGCTTTTACCGATGATAAAAACTCATTAATGAGGAATGATGTCATGAAAGTTGCAATGCTCTACTCTATTGATTGTAATGCCTTAATTATGAATTACCCAAATGATGAAAGTTTATCAAAAAACGGAGTAATGCATGAGGGGACTACAAGTACTAGGTTAGGTTTAAAAGGTATTCCTTATATGGCTGAAGAAATGATGGTTGATAGAGATATAAATCTACTTAAGTATACAAATTCTAGATTACATTTAAGTTATATTTCTACCAAAGATTCTGTAAAGAAAATTAAAATTGCAAAGAAAAAGGGCCTAACGATAACCGCCGATGTAGCCCTACATAATTTATTTTTAACTGAGAATCATATAAATAATTTTGATACCAGATATAAGGTTTTACCTCCATTAAGAGAAAAAGAAGATATTAATGCTCTAATCAAGGCACTTAAAGACAATACGATTGATGTTATTAGTTCTGATCATACTCCAATTTCTGATGAACATAAGAAAGTTGAGTTTGATAATGCATTAAATGGTATAATTGGTTTAGAAAGTGCTTTTGGTCTTTTATGTAAGCACATTGCACCTAAAATTGGACTAAGTTTGCTGATTGAGAAAATATCTATTAATCCTAGAAAAATTTTACAATTACCTCAAGAAAGTATTAATATTGGTAATAAAGCAAACATAACATTATTTGACCCAGAAAAAGAATGGGAATTTACAGTAGATGACATCAAATCTAAATCTTTAAACACACCATTTATTGGAACTAAAATGAGAGGTAAAGCCTTAGGAATAATTAATAAAGGGATATTAAAAGTTAATTAATCATTTACAAATACTTTCTGAGTACTTCCATCATCATAAAAATAAATAAGTGAAGCATTGTTACCTATATTATTTTTTCTCACATTCCTTCCTAATAAATCAGTAATTTTAATTAATCTTGGTTTAGTTACATTAGAAGAGTTTAATGATGTAGAAGTACTTAGGCTTTCATATAGTTTTAAATCATCAACTGCTGCCTCAATAAGACTTCCACCATCTAAATTCTGACCAGGCCTTAAACTATCTGATGCAATAAATTTTAATTGTATGTTATTTGTAACAGAAACATAATCCTTAACTCTGAAAGCAAATTTTCTCCAACTGATATCTGATGTTAAATTGTTTTCAACATACTCCCAGTTAGTTCCATCATCAGTAATAAGAACTTGCCACCAATCTGCTCCTGGATTAGCACCAGTGTTATTAGTGAACCATCTCCAATATGAAAAAGCTGGATTAGTATAATCAGAAAGATCGTAATACGGAGAAAATAAAGTTGTATGCCCTCCATCTACATCATTTTCTCCGATACCTGATGCTGATGAAGATGCATTCCCTGTGTATGCGCATTGAAAACCACCAATAGTATGCTGTTCATCTGTTTGTACATTGTCACCGTTATCTGTGTAAGAGCCGATTGGTGTTCCTATTTCCCAGAGTCCAGTCGTTGCATTATCATCACTACTTCCTGTTTGCCAAAATCCAAAATTAAAGTCAAAATCTTCTTCTTCAATCATTTCATAGCCTACTAGAACAAAGTTTGGTAGATTTGCATTAGTAATAGGCAATAAATTAGAAGCCATTGGTGTAACTCCAGATTCATTTCCATAATTATCAAGAAGAGATATATAGTAGGCCACAATAGTTCCAGGCAATTGTGCTGGAATAGTAGTGGTAAAAGATGTTGTACCAGTCATAGTTAATGTTGTCCAATTAGTAACATCATTTACTCTATAGAAACAATTAGTTGCTCCCAATGCCCAAGGGTATGTCATCCCAATATTTGCATTTATTGTTATACCTACATTTGGGTTTGAAGTAGTTACTGGGTTATGTGATATAACAGCATTTGAAAGTAAGGTTATTCCATGTTGATTAAATGCATCTATAATATCATTATCGTTAGGAGTACCATTACTTAAATCTCCGTCATTGTCATCAGCATACAAAACCTCAAGTAAAATATCAGTGTAAATTGAGCCTTCATCTCCATCAGGGCCATCAACTCCTGAGTCGTAAACATATTTAAATAAATCAAGCATCTGAGTCATACTGCCAAGATTTAAATATAAATCCCAAAATGCACCAGCAATAATTTCACCATCTGCATGTACTTCTCCAACTAGATCTTGTGGATAAACTTTTCTGTTTTGATCATATCTTCTTACAGAAATAGTTGGATCAACTAAGTCCCATCCATATCCTAAAACGGGTGTCTCGGTTAATGATAGTGCCCAAACATCAGCAAAGCCTTCATTTAAACCTCCATTCCACATTCCAGATCCAGAATTATATCTTCCGCTATTAATTGCATGTCCATATTCATGATAAACAACATCAACAATTTTAGCAGTATTATGGCATCCACCCCCTTCAGCATAAAAATTAATAGAACTACCATCGAAGAAAGCATTACAACTTCCAGCTACATCTATATTAGTTTCCATAGGATTATCTAAACCATTAAATGCTGGAAAAACAGTTTTTAAATGATCATGAATATTATTTACAGCTTGGTATGCTGATCTTTCTTGAATTGTAGAATTTGAGTTGTCAAAAACTACAGAATTAGAAGTAGCTAAATTTTGAAAAATGTCAGGTGTACTTGCATTTGTTTCTACATTAGCATAAAGTCCTTCTAGTTTATATCTTACTTGTGTACCAATATTCATCGGAAGTACAACTTCTCCATTGTTATCTGTATAGTATAATGTATTACTATTTTGGTCGATAGCCTTTAAATATTTAAAATTCTCAATAATAGCAGGGTCATATGGATTTGTTGTATAAACATCCCCAGATACAGTTGATGTTGCTACTTGCGGAGCTTCATATAATATAGTGTTTTTTCTCATCAATAGCTCGCCATTGTGGGCATCTACATAACATATATAATTTGCTGGACCTTCATTAATATTAGTAGAAAAATTAACTTGATAAATTAGACTATAATCATATTTTTTATATTTCTTTATTGCTAATACTTTTAATTCATTTTGAACTATTATGTTTGCTATAGGGTTAGATATTAATGATTTAGCACTTTCTATAGCTTCTTGAGAAGTAATCGAAGGATTTGTGCTAATATCAATGTCATTAAATACATCTAATCCAAAACTAACAAGATGATTATTCAAATTAAATTTAGCAAACATATTACTACCTATAACTTCTAAATTATTATAATGCTGAACAAAATTTTCAGTTATATATTTGTCATTTTTAACGGAAGTAATTTGTCTTAAATCAGAAGGAATGTTAAAATTATTATCTGACAAGAATGATTGAAAATTATTTACTAGAATAGGTTTTCCAAAAGCTCTATGTGGTAATTGATTTCCTTCATTAAAAATTACAAACCAATCAGCATTATTTGAAACAAAATTTTGCCATAAATCGCTATTTCTTAAGTTTTGTTGAAAATTCTTATCAATTTGTTTATGATTATGATATCTAACATCATTTTCATCAGTATGGTTATGCTTTTGCGCAAATAAATTATTTAGTAAAATTAAACTAAGTAATAATAGATATACTTTTTTCATAATTATTTTTTTGTAAAAATAACTATAAAAAAATCAAATAAAAAAGTAAAATAAAATTAATTAATTTTTAAAGTCTGTCCATCAAATGCTAATTGAATATTTGAAGGTAATTGATTGTTTACTTCTTCATGTAAACCCATATGATGAGAGATATGAGTAAGCAAAGCTCTTTTTGGTTTTATTTCTTCAATAAGATTAATAGATTGTTCTAAGTTAAAGTGTGAAATATGTTTTTTTCTTTGAAGAGAATCTAATATTAGTAAATCTGCACCTTTAATTTTTTCTTTTTCAATTTCAGAAATTTCACTTATATCAGTTAGATATACAAAATCATTTATTCTAAAACCAAATACTTGCATTTTATAATGCAAAGCTTTAATTGGAATAATATCTAAATTATTTATCTTAAAGATTTTATTTTCAAACAAATTTATATTAACTTTAGGTACACCTGGATAATTATGAGTATCGAAAATGTAAGGAAATTCATTTTTAAGCGCATTATTTGTAATATTAGTACAAAAAACTTGAATATCTTTTTTCCATTTATGATTAAACGCTCTAATATCATCCATACCAGCTACATGGTCTTTATGATGATGTGTGAATAATATTGCATCTATATTATCTACATCTTCTCTTAACATTTGCTGTCTAAAGTCTGGGCCTGTATCTATAACGATTGTAGTATTGTCAACCTCTATCATTACAGATGATCTTAATCTATTATCTTTAGGATTGCTTGAAGTACATATGTTACATTTACATGCAATAACAGGAACACCTTGTGATGTTCCAGTGCCTAATAATGTTATCTTCATAGAAGTGATTTCATTATTTACAAAATTAATAGATAAAAATTCAATTTTAGAGATTATCTGTATAAATTTGCAACAATCAAATATTTACATATGACAAATAATGTAACATTAACAGCAGGACAAAAAGCACTACAGATTAATTTAGACGAATCAATTTACGGTTCATTTGTTGAAATTGGTGCAGGTCAAGAAGTGGTACGACATTTTTTTAAAGCTGGTGCAGCTTCAACAACTATAGCTAAAACAATGTCTGCCTACGATAGAGATTTTTCTGATGCTATTTATGGAAAAGAAAATGACTCCAGATACGTATGTAAGTCTAGGTTAGAGAAAATGCTTGATCATGAATATCAATTATTAGATGAAAGATTAGACAGGAAAAAATATTCAAAATCAAAATTCTTTACATATGCAGATACGATTTCAACAATAAATTATTCAAAGACACTTAAAGGGCATGGATGGATTGGTGTTAGATTTCAAAGTGACCCCAAAGAAAAACCTTCTGATTTTATTATACATATAATCTTAAATGACCAAGATGCTAAACTACAACAAGAATCTATTGGTATTATAGGAACTAATATTCTTCATGCTTGCTTTAATGAAAAAGATCCAAAGGAAATTTTAAAAAGAGCCTACGATAATCTTGAAAAAGATCAATTTGAAATTGATATGGTTGAAGCAACTGGTCCAAATTTTAAAGATGTTGACAATAGATTATTAAGTTTAACACTTGTTAAAGAAAGAATGACTAATGCTGTAATCTTTACTCCAGATGGAAAAAACAAACAACCTTCTGATATACTTTATAAAAAGAACATCCTGACAATGAGAGGGTCATTTAGACCTGTAACTAAAGTCAATATTGACATGCTTGAAAATGGACTTACAGCTTTTGAGAATTCCAAGAAAGTTAATAAGGAAAAAATTCAAATTCTTTTTGAAATCACTCTAAGTAACTTAAAAGCAGATGGAGAGGTAGATGAGCAAGATTTTTTAGACAGGGCTGATATTTTATGTTCATTAGGATATACAGTTATGATTTCAAACTATAAAAAGTTTTATAAGATTATAGAATATTTATCACAATTTACAAAATCTAGAATGGGTGTAATATTAGGTGTTGACAATTTGGTAGATATGTTTGAAGAAAAATACTACAGAAATTTAAATGGTGGTATTATGGAAGCCTTTGGAGTAATTTTTACCAGAGATATTAAATTCTACTTATATCCATACAAACCAAATAATATAACTAAACTTTTAAACAGTACCAATATTCCTGTTCATCCAAGAGTTAAAGATTTGTATAATTATCTTCATTATAACGGTAGAATTAAAGATCTAAATTATAATTCTAATACACTCGGAATTTTTTCAAGAGACATACTAAAAAGAATTAAAAATAATCAAATAGGTACATGGGAAGAGGCTGTTCCAGATGGTGTAGCAAAAATAATAATGGATAAAAAACTATTTATGAATAAATCAAATTAAATATGAAACAAACAATTTTCTTCATTTTACTTCCTTTTTTTTTATTCTCTCAAGAATCAAAAATATCAAATTTAAAAACTGATAACAAAAACATAGTTGGAAAAATATCAGGAAAAATAAAATCTGTTGATGACAAATCTAATCTTGAATTCGCTAGTGTAAGCTTGTTTAGGTCTGATAATAAAGATTTAATTGAAGGAACAATTACAGATAGTAAAGGAAGATTTAATTTTAAAAATATTATTACGGGAGATTATATTTTAAAGATTAGTTTTATTGGTTTCGAATCTAAAGAAATAATATTTTCAACTAATAAATTAGACCCAAATTTTCAAGATAACAACATTTATCTTAATACGGACTCAAAACTTCTTGAAGAAATAAACATTAAAGATGAGAAAGCAATTTATGAAACTAGAATAGATAAAATAGTGTACAATGCTGAAAATGATTTAAATGATGCTGAAAATGATGCGACTGACGTTCTTAGAAAAGCTCCTTTATTATCTGTTGACCTTGAAGGAAATGTTAGTTTAAGAGGGTCTAAAAATATTAAATTTTTAGTTAATGGAAAAGCGTCAAGTTTTTTTTCATCAGATGTATCAACAGCTCTGCAGATGATTCCAGCTGATCAAATTAAAAAAGTAGAAGTTATTACTAGTCCAGGTGCGAAATATGAAGGTGAAGGAGATGCTGGAATAGTTAATATAATAACTAAGAAAACAATTATTGATGGATATAACGCAACATTAAATACAATGATTGGCTCTAAAGTTACAAGAAACGGATTTAGTTTAAATTTAGGTAAAGGAAAATTTGGATTGTCATCAAGAGCTAATTTTTATGGTAGTTGGCCAGGTAGAATAGGAAAAAATACATATACAAGGTATGATTGGACAAACATAAATAATAACGATACAATTAACTTAAATCAGTTATTTCAAAATGGTAAGACTGAAAATTATTATCAAGGATATCGTGGTTCACTTAATGCATATTATGATATTAATGATTATAATTCAATAAATTCTTCATTTTCATTTGGGGGAAGAACATCACCCTCTAAAAAAGAAAATTCAGTTGATTATATAAATAGTACTGTAGACAGCTTATCATATTTAAGCGATTACTTATCTGACAAAACAGATAGAAGCTTAAATATTGAATGGACAACTGATTACACTAGGAAATTTAAAGATAATGATGATAGAGAGTTAAGCTTTGCAATTCAACTCGGAGGAGATATTAATGATGGGAATACCATAATTGATGAAAATATTAATTCAATTTTTAGAAGTACATACAATCAGAATGATGAAAAGGTTATCGAAGAAACATTTCAAGTTGATTACTCACACCCTTTAAGAAAATCAAAATCAATTGATAAAAACTTTAATGATAACAGAAAAAACAATTTTAGTAATAAAACAAAAGGTAAAAAGTGGGGAGGTAAGAAATCAAATTCAAATAAAATTGAATTTGGAGCTAAAATTATTAATCGAGATAGAGAAATGGTTTACTCAAATCAACTGAATAGTATTTACAAATCTTCAGAACAATTTGACTACAATCAACATGTTATTTCATCATATGTTTCTACTGAAATATCTATGAAGAAAGGTTTTGGTCTTAAGACAGGTGTTAGATATGAAAATACCCAATCATCAGGAAATTGGAAAAACAGTTCTGAAAGTCCTTTTGAAAACAACTACGGTAATTTATTACCTAGTGTAGTAATTTCAAAATCATTTAGCCCAATGAGGTCAATTAAATTTTCTTATAATCAGAGGATAAGAAGGCCTAGTGTAAGAAATATTAATACAAATGAAAATTTTGATGATAGTAGAAACTTTACAGTTGGAAACCCTCAACTTAAACCAACTAGATCTGAACAATATGAATTTACATTAAATAGCTTTGGGAAAATATTACAAGGGAGCACACAATTTTACTACAAACATTCATATGATGTTATAGAATCTTTTCTAGATACTATACAAAATGGATCTTCAATTTCTACTTATAAAAATATTGGAGAAACAAGACAATTAGGTAGTAGTCTCTTTGGGTCAATGAGACTTAATAAATTAACACTTAGAGGTTCTTTTGACCTGTATAGCTATAGTGGTAAAGATATAAGCTTAGGCTATGAAGAATGGACAAAATCTGTTGTTCTTTATAGTTATTATTTTGGAGGCAGTTATAATTTGGGTAAAAACTGGAAAGCTGAAACTTTCGGTTTTTTTAGATCTCCTACTCAAACTATACAAGGAACAAGTACTTCTTTCTCAATGATCTCCTTTGGAATTAACAAAGGATTTAAAAATAAAAGAGGATCAATTGGTATTAGAATCATTGAGCCCTTTAATAAAAATAAAATATTTGAAACTGATCTAAGTGGTGAATTCTTTAGCCAATCCTCAATTACAACAACACCATTCAGATCTTTTGGAATTAGTTTTAAATATACAATTGGAAAACTGAATTTTAAAGACTCTAAAAAGAAAACTAATATAAATAATGATGATATTAGTGAAGAACAACAAGAGATGTAATTATTTTATAAAGGCATTGCACCAACCATCTTTCATAGGAATTAGCCAATTATCAATTTCTTTTTTCTTTTTAATAGTTGTGTCAAAAAACAATGTATTGGAATCTTCAATATTTTGAATCTCTGTAAATACTATAGATTTAATCTTTTCATTTATTTTTAGATGCAAAATAGATGAATCCAAGAAATCTAGTTTAAATAACTGTTCTAGTTTTTTAATTTCATTGTAAAGATTATCAATAGAACATCCTGTTGCTTTTTGCTTTTTTTCATCTACAGCAATGACAATAAATGTTGAATAAAATATTTTTAGAGAGGAAAGCAAAGAATTATTATGAGATTCCCAATTAATTAAAAATATTGACAATAAATTTTTAATCTTTGATTGTTCATGCAATGATAATTGTCTTTTTGATGAGAAAATCCATAATTTAGAATCAGGACAAATTGAATTAAAATCACAAATCATTATATATTTTCAGAAATTAATTCAGCTAAATCCATAACTTCAGCAGCTCCTTCTTTGATATTCATTACCCCATCTGTTAACATTGTATTACAAAATGGACATCCTGTAGCAATTATACTAGGATTAAGCTTTAATGCCTCTTCTGTCCTATTAATATTTACTTCCTGGGTGCCTTTTTCAGATTCTTTAAACATTTGCGCTCCCCCTGCGCCACAACAAAAAGATCTTTCTTTAGAACGCTTCATTTCGATTGGTTGTGTGCCTAGAGCTTTAATAATATTTCTAGGACTATTATAAATTCCATTAGCTCTTCCAAGATAACATGGGTCATGAAAAACTATTCTCTTATTCTTAAGACTTCCTTTAACAGATAATCTTCCATTATTTATCAAATCAGAAATAAATTGTGTATGATGGATGACATCATAATTCCCACCAAGTGAAGGATATTCATTTTTTAATGTATTGAAAGCATGAGGACAGGTTGTTACAATTTTTTTAACTTTATATGAATTTAGAATTTCAATATTAGTAATAGCTTGCATCTGAAATAAAAATTCATTACCAGCTCTCTTTGCCGCATCTCCAGAAGATGACTCTTCGATTCCAAGAACTCCAAAGTTGATCTTAGCTTTATTTAAAATATATGCAAATGCTTTAGTTATTTTTTTTGCTCTATCATCAAAGCTACCTGCACTTCCTACCCAAAATAAAATTTCTGGAATTTTTCCCTCCGAACTAAATTCGGCCATTGTTTTAATTTGTATTTTATCCATATTTAAGATTTAAAAACTTGAATTGTAGCCTCCTTATCAACTAAATCAGTAAACTTTCCGTCAAACCTAGTTGCTCTGACAATATGATTATCCACCCAATGATAGTTTCCACCTCTTGGTTTATTCATTATTAGCCCATGATATTTAAAACCGTTTTTTTTCAACCAAATCTCAGTTACAGATCTATGTTCTTCTACTCTAGAAGTAAAAAAAGTGATAAAATGACCTTCATCAAACCATTTATTTAATGTTTGTAGTGCGTCGGGATATAATGTTGCTGTTTTCATTCTATCTGGCTCCTCATTTGGTATATCATCACAAATAGTTCCATCTATATCAATTAAATAATTTTTTATGTGTTTAGGCAAAATAGGTGAAATAGATTCACCATCTACTTTTATGTTTAATAATTTATTCATCTTTCCAATTTAATCTGTCATTTTGTGAAAATTGCCATGGCGCACCGTTATTCTCAATATTATTAAACATCATATTTAACTCTTGGGGTGCTTCAGATTCTTCCATTACTAATTGTCTTCTTAAATCAATAATAATTGAAAGAGGATCAATATTTAATGGACAAGCTTGAGTACATGCATTGCATGTAGTACAGGCCCATAGTTCTTCTTTAGTGATATAATCATTTAATAAAGATTTACCATCTGTATAATCTTTACCAAATTTATCAATATTTTTACCAACTTCTTTGAGTCTGTTTCTAGTATCCATCATAATTTTCCTTGGAGAAAGAAGTTTGCCTGTTTGATTTGCGGGACATTCTGAAGTACATCTACCACACTCTGTGCATGAATAAGAATTCATTAGTTGAACCCAATTTAAATCTGTCACGTCCTTTGCACCAAATGTTGAATTAATTCCTTCAGTTGATTCATTATCTGTATAAGGATCAATATTTGGGTCCATCATTAGTTTAACTTCTTTAGTAACTGAAGACATATTATTAAATTCACCTAAATTCTTGATATTAGAGAAATATACATTAGGAATAGACATTACAACATGAAAATGTTTAGAATAAGGCAATTCATTAAGAAAAATAAGTACAAGTAATATGTGTGCCCACCAGCTAATGTCGTGAAATAAATGTAAATCAAAATTAGAGAAAAAAGGTAAAAGTATTTCACTAACAGGATAGAAACCAACTAACTCATTTGAATGAATTCCAATATATCCAATATTCATTGTTAGTAAAGAAATCATTAACAAAGAAATTATTATTAAGGCAATTATTGCATCAATAGATGATGACTTTTTCATTTCCTTACCACTAAACCTTTTAACATTTAAAAAAACTCTTCTTATCATAAATAAGAAACAAGATAATAGCACTAAAACTGCCATTATTTCACCAGATGCTATAGCTACATTATAAAAATTACCAAGAAATCCAAATGATCTCTCTAAACCAAATACGCCATCTACCATCATTTCTAGAGTTCCAATTGTGATAACTAAGAAGCCCCAATATACCAGAGCATGTAAAATTCCTGATGCTGGTCTAGCAAATAATTTAGTTTGACCAAAAGCTATTTTAAATAATATTTTAAATCTCGTTAAAGGATTATCAAATCTATTTTCAGATTTACCTAACCTAATATTTCTAACAATTTTCCAAAGATTATAGCTGAAAAATGAAATTGAAATAATTAAAATAATAGTAAAAATAACACTTGATAATATCATAAAATTATTTTTTTAAATTAGAATTAGAACCAATAATTGAAAAGCTAACGTAACGTTTAGGATTATTTTTAATATCAACGATAAGATCTTCTAATGCTTTTGTTGATTTTTCAAGATTCTCATATATATCTTTGTTATTAATTAAAAGACCTAAACTTCCTTCAGAACTATTTATTTTTTGAGAAATTGCAGTTAAATCAGATATTATCTGTTTAATATTTGAATTAGCTAAATCATCTGATAATATTGAGAAATTACTTAAAATATTAGTTATATTATCATTACTTTTTTCAAGGTTTTTAAATATACTTGTTATCCTCTCATCGTTTTCGTCTACAATACCATTAACCTTAATCATAGTTTCATTCATGAGATTAAAAGTTTGATCTAAAGAATAAAGAGAGTTACTAAGATTATTTCTTGTATCTTTATTTAATACCGCAGTAATAATTTTCATCACTGAATCAATAGATCCTATTAAGTCTTCTGTCTTAATTTTTAGAGGTAATATTTGTTTATTTACTTCGTCTTGTAAAGAACTTTGTACAGAACTAATTAAGGTATCTCCACTAATTGCTTTAACATTATTATCACCTAAAATCAATTCAACTGCTTTTGTTCCCATTAGATCTTGGTTTACAATAGAAAGAATTGAATTATTTGGAATCTCAATATCATGCTCAGTACTAACTGATACAAGAATTCTTTGATTTTTTAATAAATGAATGTTAGATACCATTCCAATTTGGTATCCATTAATAAATAAACTACTACCAATTTTTAATCCACCTATATTATCATACTTAGCAAAATAGGTTTTGTTAGAGTTAAGAATATTTATTCCTTTTAAATAGTTAACTCCTATAAACAAAACAATAATAGCAAGTAGAGCAAAAAATCCGATCTTAATTTCTTTATTCATTTTAATTTGATTTGTTCTGCAAATCTAGCGCTTCTTTAACAGATATTCTTTTATTTTTATAAAAAGGTACTATAAATGCATCTTTAAAACCCTTATTAATCATACTATCTTTTAAATTATCACATTTTATTTTAGATTGTTCATTTCCGACATAATACTTATAAACACCATCAGAAATAATTTCTTGAGCATCTAAAAGAACAAAAAGTTTATCTTTTATCATTGACTTTAAAAATGTTCCAATTTGAACTTTAAAAATTATATCAGGTTTTTTAGGTTCTTTGATTTCTTTTTTAACATTACTTTTTGGAGTTTGTATAGAATTAACAGAATCTAAATTAACATTCTCTATATTTTCCTTATATAATTTAAATGCTCTATAAATTGCGGAAGCAATAAAATCTTTACCCTTATCTGTATGTAGAAACTCTTCTTCCTTAGGATTTGTTAGAAAACCACATTCAATTAATATTGACGGCATATTTGTTCTGCTAATTACATAAAAGGGCGCTTGTTTAACACCTCTACTTTTTCTATTAGCTGTAGTAGAAAACTCATGTTCAACAAATTCAGCAAGCTGTAAACTTTGATCTAAGTATGTATTTTGCATTAAACTAAAAACAATATTACTTTCAGGAGATTTAGGGTCGAAACCTTCATATGTTTGTTTGTAATTGTCTTCCATATAGATAGCTGAGTTTTCACGCATTGCCACATCTAAATTTGCTTTTAACTTACTCATACCCATAACAAATACACTAGCTCCAGATGCAGTTGAATTTGTAAAACCATCACAGTGTACAGAAATAAATAAATCTGCATTTTTTCTATTAGCAATCTCTGTTCTCTCGTGTAATTCAAGAAACACATCATTTTCTCTAGTATAAATGATTTCTATATCAGGAAACGTATTTGAAATATATTCGCCCAATTTTAATGATACATCTAAGGCAACATGTTTTTCATAAATTTTAAATCTTTTAGTACCCATAGTTCCAGAATCCTTGCCTCCATGACCAGGATCAATAACTATAGTATTAATTGAATTGGAATTTATCTGAGCATTACTATTGAAATTAAAAACAAAAATAATTGCAATGAATAATATAGACCTTACGTTAGATAAAAAGATATAGTATAATTTAATTAGTTTTGACAAAATTTTTTTTAAAGATTTAGTACAAATATAACACTTAGATTGAACGTTAAAAAACATACATTAATTCTATTCATGTTCTTATCAACATGTATATTTAATAATTTATTAGCCAATCAAATAAAGAAGGATAGCTCTAATGTAACTAAAGTTTACCTTGATGATAAAATACTACAATACGCTGAAGATTCTATTAAGTTAAGTGTAGATGGAAAGATCGCACATCTTTATGGAAATGCAAAAATTGAATATCAAAACATGCAGATTTCTGCGTCAATTATTGAAATTAATTGGAATGAGAATACAATTACAGCTAAATTTACTAAAGATTCTACAGGTAGTAAAGTAGGAATTCCAATATTTAAAGAAAAGAATGATAGTTTTAGAGCAGACAAGATTATTTATAATTTTAAAACTAAAAAATCGAGAGTTAAAAATATAGTAACAAAAGAAGGTGATGGATATATACATGGTAAATCAGTAAAAAAGTTAGAAAATGATATTTTTTTTCTAAGTAAAGGTGACTATACGACATGTGATGCTGAAAAACCTCATTTTTCAATAAGATCGAATAAGATCAAAATTATTACTAAAGAGAAAATAATTACTGGCCCAGCCTATTTAACGTTTTTTAATATCCCTACTCCTTTAGTACTTCCTTTTGGGTACTTTCCAAATAATGACAAAAAAAGTTCCGGCTTAATATTTCCATCTTATGGAGAATCTACAACATTAGGCTTTTTTTTAAAAGAAGGTGGATACTATTTTACATTAAATGAAAGAATGGATCTTTCATTAAAAAGTGATATTTATAGTCAAGGAAGTTGGAATATCAAATCACATTTAAGATATAAGAAAAGATATAAATTTAATGGAAGTCTTAATTTAAACTATGGTAACATGAAAAATAGTTATAAAGGGTTTCCTGAATTTAGCGAGAAGAAAGATTTCTTTATTAAATGGATTCACAAACAAGATCAAAAAGCAAATCCTTCATTTATTTTTTCTGCAAATGTTGAAGCTGGTAGTAGTAGTTATCATAGAAACAATTCTTATAATGATAACGATTATTTAAAGAACACTATGTCTTCTAATGTGAATTTATCAAAACAATGGAGTGAAGGTTTCTTTAACAATTTAAATATAAGTTTTAGACATAGTCAGAATATATCAAATAATTCTGTAAACCTTACACTTCCAGATTTGTCTCTAAATTCGAAAAGAGTATTTCCTGCTAAGTTAATAACTAAATCAAAGAAATCAACATGGTACAATAAAATATCAGTTAAATATGACTTGTCAGCAAGAAATACTTTATCCACTAGTGATAGCCTATTATTTAAAAAAGAATCTATTTCAGATTTTAGAAATGGGTTTAGTCATAATATTCCTATTAATACTTCCGCTAGGTTATTTAAACACATTAATTTAACAGCAAATATTAATTTAAGAGAGAGATGGTACCTAAATCAAATTAGTAAAACTTGGAATGATACTGAGTCTATTGTTATGATAGACACTATAAATAAGTTTACAAGAGGACATGATTATTCATTATCAACAGGCCTTAACACTAAAATTTATGGTATTATTCAATTTCCAAAAGGGAAAATTGCTGGATTAAAGCATGTAGTTACTCCAAATTTATCATTTAGATATATTCCTGATTTTTCAAAAGAAAAATACGGATACTATAAGACTGTACAAATAAATGATAATGGTGAATTTTCAAATTATTCAATTATGGAAAACGGTATATATGGAAGTCCTACAAGAAATAAAATTGGTAATATCAATTTCGGTTTAGGTAATATTTTAGATATGAAAATAAGAAAATCAAATGATTCTATAAATGGAATTAAAAAAATTAAACTAATTGAAAGTTTATCAATAAGCTCATCTTACAATATATTTTCTGATTCACTCAATCTAAGTAATATAAGATTATCAACAAGAAATAATTTTTTTAACATTATTAATTTAACTTTTTCTGCTGATTATGATCCTTATTTGACTAATAAAAGCAAAACAAATAGAATAAATAAATTTGAAATAAGTTCTAATAAAAGATTAGCAAGACTTAAATATTTTACAACTTCTATCGGCTTAAATATTACTGACAAAAGCTTTATTAAAAGTGATGAAATAGAAAAAGATAATGAGGAAGAAACAGATTTTTATAAAATTCCTTGGAATCTTAATGCAAACTATTCATTAACATATAACAAAGGAAATAATAGTTCAGAGAATTCAGATACTATTCAATCATTAACATTCTCAGGTAATTTTAAAATTACAGATAAATGGAAAATTGGTTTTAGATCTGGATACGATTTTAATGAAAAAGAACTTTCTTATTCCTCAATTGACATCTATAGAGATCTTCACTGCTGGGAAATGTTAATAAATTGGATTCCTTTAGGATATCACAAGAGCTATACATTAACAATTAGAGTTAAAGCAGATGTACTTCAAGATCTTAAATATGAAAATAAAAAAGACTGGTTTACTCCTGAATTTAACTAATAATCCAATTTTCAATAAGTTCTAATCCGTACTCTGAAAGTATTGATTCAGGATGGAATTGTACACCTTTAATATTATAATTTATGTGACTACAAGACATTATTAAATTATCTTCATTAACAGCTGTAATTTTCATATTATTTGGAAAATTATTAATAGATACAACCCATGAATGATAGTGAGAGATTAAAAAATTTTGAGGTAGATTAGAATATAAAGAACAATTATCAAAATGTTGAATTTTAGAATTTATACCATGTTTTGGTACATTTAAATTTTCTAAAGTTGCACCATAATGTTCAGCAATAAGCTGATGCCCTAAACAGATTCCTAAAATTGGTATTTTTTTTTCATATTTAATAATTATCTTATAAAGTGCTGGATAATCACTTGGAACTCCTGGGCCAGGTGAAAAAATAATTTTATCATAGTTATTGATCTCACTTATAATAATTTTATCATATCTGATAACATCTACACAATTAACAAATTGAATTAGATAATGTTTAATATTAAATGTAAAAGAATCATTATTATCAATTATTAAAATTTTCATTAATTATTTTGGCTTTTGAAAAAACTGTTTTATTTTATGTAATGGTTTTTTAAATCTAATAAATCGAGGTGGCGAAAGATTATTTAACTTCCAAGCTAATAAATCTTCTTTATTTCCTTTAAATCTATTAAAAATTGATTTATTACTTTTTCCACCGTTTCTCATGTGCACTAGAATTTCAGGAATATATGCTACATTAATTTTATTTTTGTAAACAAAATTTATAAAAATTGCATAGTCAGCAGCCTGATGTAAAGATGAATCATATAATCCATATTTATCGTAAATTGTTTTTCTAACAAAAAAAGTAGGATGTGGTAACATCCAACCATTTTTAATTTTTTCTCGCGTATAAGTCCCGGATTTCCAATATCTTAATACTTTTTTAGTATTAATTGGATCAACATATACAAGATCACCATAAACAGCATCTATTTTATTATTAAATGAATTTACTACATTAGAAATAATAAAATTATTTGGATAAAAATCATCTGAATTTAATATTCCAATGATCTTCCCCTTAGCTACATTTATTCCTTTATTCATAGCATCATAAATACCATTATCAATTTCGGAACTTAAAAAAGTTATACTATTATTATATTCTTTTATTATTTCAAGTGTTTGATCAGTAGAACCTCCGTCAATAACAATATATTCAATGTCTTTATATTCTTGAGAAATCAAACTTTCTATTGTATATCTAATAGTTTTTTCACTATTGTAGCAAACAGTAATAATTGAAATTTTTAGGTTATGTTTTTTCTTTTCCAAAACTTTTAATTAGTTTCATCTTTCAATTATAATGTTTTCGAGTACAAGCATATCCATTTCTGTTCTCAAAAAACAATCTAAAGCATCTTCTGGCTTATTCACAATAGGTTCATTCTCATTAAAAGAAGTATTCAAGAGAATTGGAGTGCCAGTTCTCTTATAGAATTCATTAATTAAGTTATAGTATTTAGGAGAAACTTTAAAATCAACAGACTGAAGTCTTCCTGTTCCATCTACATGAGTAACTGCAGGAATTTCATCGTATTTATTTTTCTTTATTTCATATACTTTCTCCATAAATGGAACATGACTACTTTGGATAAAGTAATCAGAAATATATTCTTTTAGTATTGAAGGAGCAAAAGGTCTAAAGCTTTCTCTTCTTTTAATTTTATCATTTAATATATCCTTTGCATCACTTCTTCTAGGATCAACAATAATAGATCTATGTCCTAAGGCTCTAGGGCCAAATTCTGCTCTACCTTGAAACCAACCAATTACACCACCATTAATAATTTTATCTACAACTATTTTATATAAATTCTCTTCATTAGCTTTAATAAACTTGATGTTTTGACTATTTAAAAGTTTAATAATCTTGTCATGAGTAGTTTTATAACCAAAAAAAGAAGTTGTAATTTCTGGCATTCTATTGTTACCTAAAATTTGATTGTAAAGATACAAAGCAGATCCAATGGAGGTGCCTGCATCATTTCCTGCTGAAGGTACATATAAGTTCTTAAAAGGCGTATTTTCTAGGATTTTTCCATTCACAACAGAATTCTGAGCTACGCCACCTGAAATACATAGATTCTCACATTTGGTTTTTTCATACAAATCATTTAAAATATGAAACATTATTTTTTCCGTATGTCTCTGAACTGAACATGCTAAATCAATATGCCACTTTTCAATTTCCTCATTAATGTTTCTACTTCTGCCAAAAAGATTTTCCCATTCTTTTGTAAATAAAGATTCAATTTTGGAGTTTCCACCATCCCAATCCATATCTACACCCTCATTAAAATGTTTAAAAAATTTCTTATTTAGTTTAAATGATCCATTATCAGTAATATAAATAATTTTTTCTAATTCTTTTAGATATTTAGGCTTACCATAAGGAGCAAGCCCCATTACCTTGTACTCATCTCCATAATTTGGAAAGCCTAAGAATTGAGTGACTGTTGTATAAAAAATACCTAATGAATGTGGATAATTTATTTCATTTAAAATTTTAAACTTATTCTCGGATCCAAAAGCAGTCATTGTTGATGTGAAGTCACCAAAACCATCGATTGAAAGAATAGCTGCATTCTTAAATGAAGAAGCAAAGAAAGAAGATCCAATATGACTTCTATGATGCTCTATATTATGTATTTCAGCTTTAATATTATTAGATGGAATCTCAAATATAAGTTCTAATTCTTTTTTAATTGAAACAACTTTTTTAGAATTTATAAATCTTTGTAAAGCACTTAAAATACTTAATGGATTTTTAAAGATGTATAAAATTTTCTTCTGTAAGTTAATCTTAGGATTTCGAGAAATTGTAATATGATCAATCATCTCTATTGTAATTCCTTCATCATTTAAACAAAACTTAATTGCTTCGCTAGGAAATCCAGCCCAATGTTTAATTCTCCTGATTCTTTCTTCTTCAGTTGCGCAAACAACTATACCATCTTTTATTAAACAAGCTGAAGAATCTCCATGAAAAGCATTTATACCTAAAATATACATATTTAAATAAAAATCTTTTGAATAAAACCTTTCGTCGATACTGTATTATCAAAATTCATCTTAGCATAATTTTTAATCAATTTACTATCAAATTTCATTTTTAGGATATCTGTAAAAGCTTTAGAAAAAGAATTTTTGTCATTTGAAACGAAAATACCACATTTATTCTGTTCAAGATCATTCCATGGTGTTTTATTTGATGCAATAATTGGCTTTCCACACGCTAAAGCTTCTGCAATAACAATACCAAAGCTTTCATAATCTGATGCTAAAGTAAAGTAATCACAGTTATTGAGTAGTATTTTCTTATCATTAAAATTAACAGATCCTATTAAAAATATAGAATCTTCTAAATTATTGTTCTTTATTTGTCTTCTTAAGCTATCCTCAACCCCATAATCAGCTCCAGCGATAATAAGCTTTGAATTCTTATTACTTTTAATAAATATTGAAAATGCATTAATAAGTACATCAAATCTTTTAACTGAATGCAACCTTCCCATAGAAAAGAAAATGTTAGAGACAGACTTAGGTACTCTGTTAGTATATTTTCTTATTAAATCTACTTTACTAAAAACTTCAGAATTTTGAAAAGAGTTAAAGTCAATACTATCATTAATAACGTGAATTTTCGATTTTGGAAAAATATTTCTCAATGACAATTCTTCATTAGAAGAACATGCATGCCAATCTATTAAACTAAGAAAAGGAAAAACTAGAAATTTCAACCAAATCTTTTTTAAAAACTTTTTTTTATTTGACAATCCGTATTCAGAAATACTCCCTCTAGGTGAAATAACAACTTTCTTTTTTAAAAAATAAGAAAAAAATAATGCAAAAAAAACAGTATAATGAAATATATATTGAATATATACATAATCTGCATTTCTTAGATCATTATAAATACCAAAGATAAATGCTAATGAAATGCTATTTATACGCTCTTCATGATAGTATTTAACATGAAAATTATCCTTTATTTTAACATATGTATTTTTTTCTACTTCTAATCTTTCTAAACCATTTGCATTAGTAGTTGAAACATAAATATCAAAATCTTTATCAGATAAACTATTTGATAAATCCCAAGTAACTGAAATAGGCCCACCATAAAAAATAGAGGGATAAAAATGAGCTGCTACAAAAGATATCTTCATCTTTTAAAATATTTTAATTTGTACCAAATAGACAAAATATGATCTCCACCTTTTAAAATAGCTTTAAATTCACTTCTCTGAGAAAACTGTACAAGACTTCTATTAAGTGGACTATTTCTTAAATAAAAACCTGGCAAACAAGTATATAGCTTTTGAAAACCAACTTCTTTAGCAATATTATTAGTCATTTGACTATAATAACCAAGTGGATAACAAAGTGAGTTGATGTTTGTATTTGTTAAATTTTGAAGATAATTTTTTGAAATAATTAAATCATTTTTAAAATCTATATGAGATTGAGAAGTTGCTATTTTGTGCTGATGTGTATGTGATGAAATTGTTATTAAATTTAAGTTGTTCAATTCTTCTAATTGCTTATTATTTAAAAAACCTTTTTTATTAATGTTTGATGTAATAATAAATAAATGAATAAATATTTTATTCTTTTTAAGATAATCAATATTATCATATATTCCTTGGTATCCATCATCAAAACAAATTTCAATTTGACCATATTCACTTGTGATATCATTAACTATCTCATACCCTTCATTTCTTATAATAGAGATATGCTCCTTAAATAGATCTATTGGGGTAGACATCCATGTATGAGAAATCAAATCATGAATGTCATGATAAAAAATCACCTTACTTTTTTTATTAAAATAAAATAGTGATGAAATTTGTATTAAAATCTTTTTGAAGTATTTTAGAAAAATCATCTTATTTCTTTTAATGCTTTTATTAGACAAGTTTGATAGTAATTATAATTCCAAATATTTTGCATAGTATACTTAGCATTATTTGAGTATTCTATAAGTATTTTTTTATCAATCAGTAATTTAACCATTATATCTCCAAAAGTATTCATATCAGAGGCTATTTCCCCAGTATTTTTTGATTTTATTAAATCAAAATTTGCACCAATATTTTCTAATGATATTACTGGAAGGCTTGCAGAAAGAGCCTCATTCACAACTAATCCCCAAGGTTCAAATAAAGATGGTATAACAAAACAACTAGCACTATGATATTCTTTAATTAGTTCATTTTCAAATAATGGACCTAAAAAAATTACTTTAGATGATGAATATTTATTTCTCAAAAAACTTTCTTCTCGACCACTTCCTATAATCTTTAAAACCACTTTATGTTCTGAAAATTTTTTATTAAAAACATTAATTAAAGATTCAACATTTTTTCTTTTAATTAATCTGCCAACATATAAAAAAGTAAATGTTTTTGGAAACACTTTTTTCTTTGTGAAAAACCTAGAGTTATTAACCATTAATGGCATCAAGAAAATTCTATCAGTATTCATGCCATATTTTTTAAATAGTAGCATGTGAGAATTACTTCCTCCTGCAAAACCAAAAATCTTTTTATTTCTAAAAATAATTGATAAATATAAGTACTTAACAAATCTTTTCAGGTAATTTTTCGGAATTTGATATTGCGTATCTGATTCAATAGCAATGTTAACCTTTTTTAAAAAAAATAAATTAGCTAAAAAACTTATTATAAATGGTAAATTATTGTATCCATTAATGATTAAGTTATCATTAAGCTTATGTTGTTTAAGAATAAATAATATTCTAGAAAAAAAAGAAAAAGATGATAAATAAACTAGATTTTTATTAAATGAAGATTTAGAATATGTATTATCTTTTATAAAACAATAACCTATATTCATCTTATCATATATATTAACTGATAAATCAATAGAATATAGAGCTGGTTCTACAAAATATGCAAATGTTTTCATTACATTATTTTTTTATAAATATATCTTACAATTTTATATACATAAACGCAAAAAGAATATAGTAATAAAGAAAAATTATTCTTAAAAATAGTAATTGCAATTAACTTCTTTTTTATGGGGTTAAAATTTTTTGTTTTGTAACTATAGTCTCCTCTACCAAATGAAATAACAACATCTTTATTTAAACTAATTAATTCAATAAATGAGATATAATTATAAACATTAATCAATTTAGAATTATCATATAAATCAATCCAAAATAGATAATTGTCATTAGATTTCAATATAAATGAGCAAGAGTGTATTTTATTATCTTTTTCTACAACACTTAAGACTAATTTATTTGATTTGTATAGCTCTTGAATAAGCAACATTCTATTATAATCTAAAAATGATGAATTACGTAAATTATTAGATACAACATAATCTCTCAATTTCGTTAACTCATTTATTGGTAAGCGAGATGAAATCGATTCATATATTTTATATTTGAACTCTTTATTTATTTTTTTTACTCTTCTAAATTCACTCTTATATTTTGAAGTAAACCTTGGGTCATTATTTGGAAAAACACCTTTAGATATTTTAAGTTCAGAATAGATATCTGACGTATTTATATGTTTATACTTTAATAACTTTCTGTTCAAAAAAATATTTAAAAGTGAATTGCTTTTAAGATTCTTAAAGTGAAAAGAAAGAAAAGAAACATTAAGCTTCATATTTTCTAGAATATATAAGATATCAATATTGACATTTGATAAAATATCACAAAAGTCAATATGATTATCGTTAATAAATCTTAATCTTCTAAAAGAGTCAATATATAAAGGTAAAATTGAACATATCGAATTATCTTTTTCAATTATAACAATACATAGTTTATTGTTAGTATTTGACTCAAACTCTTGAACCCATGAAAAGAAATTAAATTCAAAAGATTGAAAAACACTTAAGTTTAATTCTAAAAATAATTTCTCCCATTTATCTTCTAATGACTTAAATTCATTTAATGTTGTAACATATCTAATTTTCATTTTCTAATATTGAATTATATTTAGAATAAGATAAAAAAGCTATTGAAAACCAAAAAAGAAATGTGTGAAAATCATTTATACCAGTTATTAGCGTCTCATAAACTGCTCCTAAAATTGCATAAATAAGAATAAACAAATAAGTTCTATTTATATCAGTTGAGTTTTTAAAATAAGATACTAGTTCTATTAATTTTCTAAATAAAAGATAAATAACAAAAGATCCAAAAATAAGACCATATTGTACAATAAGAGCGATATATCCATTGTGAGGTGCCATAATTGAACCATCAGCTGAATCAATAATATGATCTGGAACAAGATTCATATCCATATATGCATACTTATCTAGACCATAACCAAAAGTAGGTTTCTGTAAAAAAGTTTCGAAAGCATATCTATATTGTAAAACTCTATCATTAATTACAGATTGCTCAGAAAATCTATTTGCAGTAGTAAATAAGTTAAAATTGATTAAGACAAAATACAAGGTGATTGCTATTAAAGAATACAGAATAATTCGATTAGAAAAACGATATTTAATTAGATACGCAATTAGAATACCAATTATTACACCACGAGATCCAGTAGCAATTGCTGTCAAAAGACATATTGCTAAAAATATATAATCTAATCTATTTTTCTGATTGTCTTTTAAAAGAATAAAAGAAAATGCCATTATTACAAAAACTGAAAGTGTATTTTCATTCCAAATCAAACCACTATATCTATCTGAAATAACATCCGGGTTAAAAATAAAACCTGCAATAACAATACTAATTATAAAAAGAGTAAGGTGATTAATAAAATTATCTCTGTAATACTCGAAATTATAATATACAGACGTTGTAATAATAGTAAACTGAACGCCTCTAGCTAAAAAAAATTGAATAGCATTTATATCATTTATTGAATGAAATAATAAAAAATAAAAGATATTTATTAAATTAATAAATAGAAATATTTTGAATGCCTTATGTAAAAAAATATTCTTAAGTTGAAATAAATTAATGATAATTATAATAGAATAAACAACCATAATTATCTTAAACATAATACTTGCTAATTCAAAAGTAATTTCAATAGAAGCTAAAAAAATATTTAAAATAAATATAACTGCTCCATATTTTAACAACCATTTATTCATTATAAATCAAGAGATTTGATACTTAAAAAATTACATAAAAATTTATGTAAATTAACTAGAGTAAACTTATAAAATATTTTAAAAACAAACTCAATTATTATATTAATTCCTTAAATAATTGCTTTATAGTTTTAATCATACTTATAAAATAAATTACATAGATAACGATTGGAAGTACAATAAAATGAAATAAACTGAAATTATAATTTTGATTAAATGCAAAATAAATAAACATTGTTGTAATACTATAGAGAATAAATAACTGATATGTAAAAGGAGAAATATTTACTAATCTTTTTATAAAAAATACTTGTAAGAAATTAACAAAAAACATAAAGAAAACATACAAAAAAACAATACTAGATATACCATAAATTGGTATATAATAAAATGATAAGATAATTATTAAAATAGATTTAATTAATAAAATATTTAAATTCTTATTCTCTAAACCAGCCATAATCATAAAAGTACCAGAACTACCAGAAGCAAGAGACATAATTCCACCTATTAACATGAATAATAAAAAGTTCTTATATTCTAACATCTGTGCTGTATATAAAAGTAAAATTTCATCAGAAAAAAGTAATATAATTACAACTAAAGGAAGTGTTATTAAATTAACTAAAATTGTTGTTTTTTTATACAGAGAGTTCAATTCTTTAGTTTTACCATCACTATATAATTTAGATATAGCAGGTGCAAATACCTTATTTAAATTAATTAGAAGAAAAGTTGTTAAACCACTTATAGTTAAAAGTATGCTATATGCACCAACATCCTGTGACGGTAATTTAATACTCATAATAAATTTTAAAGCATGTACAGAAATATAGGCAATAGTTGAATTCAAAAACATCTTCTTCCCATAATTCACAATAATAGGATCATCACAAACCTCACTATAATCGGATGACACAAAAATTTTAAAATTTTCTTTATTAAATAAATATATCAAAAGAGTTAAAACAAAAATCTGAGTAATCACTTCAATTAAAATAAAATAAGATACATCATCAAAATATTTAAATGTAAAAAATGTTAGAAGAGCTCTTAGAGATACGGTAACTAATGTTCCATACACAACTATCTCCTTAATCTTAAAGATTGATCTATACAATGATACAACTACTCCAAAAAGCATGCTAATGGGAACATGTAAACACATCAAAAAAAGTATATTATTCAGTTGAGTTATATCATTATAAATATATCTGTTTATGATATCTGAAGTAAAATAAATAATAATAACATATCCAAGTCCAATAACTAAAGCATACTTAAGAAAAATATTTGCTACCCTACTTGCTTTATCAATATCTTTATCAATTAAACTTGGTAAGAACTTTAATATAACAAATGGAATTCCAATTGACAAAAAAGTTTCTGAAAATGAACTAAAAGTATGAGCAATAACATATTTCCCCCATTCTTCAAGTCCTACAGCATCAATCACATAGATTTTAACAAAAAATCCAACTGTAAAAGCAAAAATAGCACCTAAAACTCCCCAATTAGCTTGTCTTATAATTAATTTAAGCATTATTAGAATTTATAATTAAATATCTCTAAATCTTTAGAATATAGATTTGAAACAATTTCAATCATTTTTTCAGTATAAACTAATTGATAATTTTTTTTTACATTAAAATTTAAATGATCTAAATTAATTTTCATATTTAACTTTTTAGATAATACTTTAATATCCTCATCTAATTTTTCAAATCTTCCAACATAATCAACTAAAATATTATATCTAAAATCACATAAATAATCAAATTGAGGAACGAAATGTATAATTTCATAGATTATATTCTTGTTTATTCCATGTAAAATAAAATCTTCAAAATCATCATACTTTGATATGTAGAGTTCATATGCTTTTTGATCATGCTTGTTTATGCCTCCATTTTTTAAAAATAAATAAGAAGAGTATAGTCTTTCAAAAGGATTGCGAATAAATGCATATGAAAAGTAAGTGTTTCTAAATGGAATTTCTAGAGCAACTGTATTAAAATAGTAACTTCTATGTCCTGATAATGAAACATTACCGTAAATTGCATTTATAATAGAAATACCTGCTGTTTTTGGAATATGAATAAAAATTGTTTGCGTCTTATGAAAAGCGTTTAGCAATGTACCTGATTTAAATCTTTTATATGATTCTCGCTTAGCACGTTTCCAGGCTTTATATTTTCTAAATAAATATCTAAGCATTATTCTTAAAAAAATCTAGTGCTAAAAAACTTTTTATTGTGTTTTTAATATCATATTTATCTGGAAAGATAATGTCTTCATCATTTTCAATAAAAAAAGTAATTTTATTAGCTAAGTTTTTATAATCATGCGGGTTAGCAAGCATTTCGATTTTTTCTTTAAGAATCTCAGATATACCTTGGCCTTTAATTCCTATAAAGGGTGTATTTGTTGCCCAGCTCTCTAAATAAACACAACCTAATGCCTCATAAACTGAAGGTAACACAAAAAGATCAATTTGATTATAAAATTTATTAAGTTGCAAATGTGGCATTTCATTTTCAAAGGTTATAAAATTATATAATTTATTGCTTTTTACATAACCTTTACAATATTTTAACATATTTCCTGTACCAACTAATCTCAATTTTATATTATAGCCAGTAGATAATAAATACTCTACAGCTTTAATTAAAGAAAGTTGGTCCTTAATCTTCCAAAAGTTTGCTACACAACCAATAGTAAAGACATTGTTATTATGATTTTTAATTTTATAAAATTTCTTAGTATTCACTCCGTTATAAAGAACATATTCTTGACTCTTTACGTATCTTTTGAAATTCCTTAACTTAGATAATGTTAAGTTTGAAACCCCTATTTGTAAATCAAATTTATTAAGTGTTTTGATAGAATTATAAGATAAGTATTTCTTTTGAAATCTTCTTAGAAATTTAAATCTACAATTTTTTAATTGTAAGACATCCAAACCATGATGTTGTATGATTTTCTTGCAATTTAAATCCTCAGAAATATAAGCTGAAGGATACGTAACATGAGAATGAATGTATTTAACATCTGTTACATTTCTAAGGTTTAGAAATCTAGAAAATCTTAGCTTATTAAAAGTATTAAAAAGACCAGGGAAAATAAAAAATGGTAAATCAAAAACTTTAAAATGTTTAATTTTAAAATCATCATAAGTATAGTCTTCATGATTATTAAATATAGAAACTACTTTTACAATTTCTATATTAAAATCTGTTTGACTCCTAATCTCGTTTAATTGATCATATATGAAGCTCCCAACAAAGCAATATTTGGATGGAAAAAATGGTGTTATTACTAAATATGTTTTCTTATTTCTCAATTAAATTAGGGTAAATTTCATAAAATTCAGGAAACTGATTTAAAATATAGTTTACAGTTTCAGCTTTAAGTTCATTTTTATATTGTAACTCCTCTCCAGATCTAACAAAAATACCTTTAAAATTACTTTCACCTTCTTTTGAAGCCATGCCATTTAATTGATTTAACTTTGAAGCCATAACTTTAATATTTTTAAAGGATGAAAGTTTTACAGTTTTTTTAATTAATTCATCCTTTAAAGGTAATTTTAATTTTATGAAGATTTTCTTCATCTGAGAGAACGGATCTGATTTTAAGTCAGAATAATTAACGATAACATCAGCTACAGAAACAGATTTGTTATAATATATTAACCATTTTTTAAAATTATACAACACAAAAAAATCAATATTTTTCAATTTATTTCTCAACTTTTTGGGAAAGGCATAAAAAGGGAGTTCCCTTTTTAAATAATAATAATATGCAGAAATTAATGTATCTAATGGATTTCTATGTATAAAAATCAAAACATCAAATAACTTATAACATCTACTATATGGAGAATGTGTTCTATAAAAAATCAAATCATTCTTTTTATATTTCAATTCTAATCCCTTTTCAAGTACATTACTTTGAATTTGATTCAGAAAATTAAAAGATATTGTCTCATTTAACTCTTTATTATCTAAAAGCTCTAAATAGTTAAATATCATAAATCTAAGCCAAGTATTTCCACTTTTTGGATATCCAGATAATAAAATTTTTGATTCTTTTTTATCCTTAAAGGAATCTTTAAGATTTGAATAAATAGAATACCAATAGAACTTATCTTTTAAGTAATTTATCATTTTAATTCACTTATAATTTTGTCCCACTTTATAACTACAGATTTCCAGTCAAATTTATTTGATAGAATAATCGCATTTTCAGATTTTTTCTTTAACTCACTTATATTATTAATAAGAAAATCTATTGATTCTTTAATTTGTTCAAATGTATCAACAACAAAGCCACTATCATTATTAACAATCCATTCATTTGCACCATAGTCAGAAAAAACTATTGAAGGAATTCCTGAAGATGCAGCTTCTAATATAACTTTAGGAAACCCTTCTGCCCTTGATGGTAAAATTAATAAATCCATATCTTTTAATATATCATCAAGTTTGGCGTTGGGAATTAGTCCATGAAAAATTAAAGAATTATTATATTCTTCTTCAATAATTTTTCTTGAAGGACCATCTCCAATAACATGAAATTTTAAATCTGTATATAATTTTGATAATTTAGAAAATTCAATAATTCCTTTTGCTTTTTCAACAGTTCCAACAAAAACAATATTCTTTAATTTTTCCCTAATAATTGGATTAAAATTACTTGTATTAACACCCAAATGAAGAACATTTTTGTTAACTAAAACACCGCAATTAGAATTATCTCTTAAATGTTTAGTTATTGGATAAATATTTTTGATATTATTAAAATATCTTATCATATTTTCGCTTCCCTTGAAAGCTTTAATCATACTTCTTTCCTTGAGAGTATCACACATGTTTGCTTCAATAGTAGTAAATATCTTTCTATTTAATAAATTGGCAAACTTTAATATCCATTTTGGAGTACTTGTATGCTTTGGAAGGTAAGCAACATCACAAATAATTATTCCCCACAAAAAACCAATTTTAGATGTCAACTTAAATGGGTATGAGCATTTAAATATCTTTGCATTTGTTTTAACTTTAGGTCTAAAGCTAACACACATTGAGTAAATAGAATATTTATTCAAATTCAAATGATTACTTAATGCCAAACAATTTATATTTTGTGCATTTGTATAATTAAGAAAAGCACCTAAAAAAATTTTCTTTTTTTTACTTTTCATAGTTTAATATACTTATAAATTTTTTTGCTGAAAATGATGTATAAAAATCTTCAGCCCACTCTTTTACTTTTATTGAGCATAAATCATAATTATCATAAAGATCTTCTAAAGAATAATTAAAAAACGGATATTCATATTGTGTGTCAAATATTTCCATTATAGGAGATTTAATTTTAAGAAAAAAAGTTGGTATTGAATACATAGAAGCTTGGAATGCAATTGTTGAATAAGTAGTTAAATGAAATGAACACATAGAAAGATTATCATATATATTTCCATTAATTATTGATGTATTTGACAATAATAATAATTTTTTAAGATTAAAGTCATTGTTATATCTAGGATGATGTCTTAAATAGAAATGAAATGAAGATTTAATTTTAATTAAGTTTAATAGTTTATTGTAAATCTCCATATTTTCATTTTCGGTATGATCATGAGTAAATTGTAAAGACACAAGTATATTCTTATTTAATTTTTCTTTTTTATTAGTATTAGATTTTAAGAAATTTAATGATGATCCAATAATATTAGAATTATTAATAAAATATTTAGTTTTATCATTCTTAACTAATAAATCTTTAAACCCTTTACCACTAAGCAAAAGACATGTCTTATTTTTAAGTAGGTTAACTGATGGGATACCATCATACAAATAACTTTTCTTTCGTGCATGAATAGTACCATGTTGCAGATCAAATTTTTTTGCTTTAGGGTTTAAGCCATTAAAAAAACTAAGCATACTTTGAGATAATGTAATATAGTTACTAAAAGAAAAATTATAAAAAAGAATCTTACTAATAAAATTACCAATTTTCATATCAGTTTGAATATGACTCATTTCTGATCCCATAAATTTTCGAAGAATAATAACCAGATAATAAATAAAATCAAATGGTATAGCATCATTAGATCTCATTTGGTTATTGTAAATATCTGGCTCTTCAAAATAAATATATGAAATATTGTGATTCTTACATAAAGCAATTAAATCTTTAAAATATAAATTTTCATGATTATCTCCTCTATTAAAGTGACTTGGGGCATAAAAAACAACGTCATAATGTTTCTTAATAAAAATTTGCTTAAGAAAATAATATACTGATAAGAAGAAATAATATAATCTCATATTTTATAATTAAAGTATTTGTTTAAATTCAGCATTTCCTTATTGCAATATTTTATATCTTCTTGTGACAGTTCATTTAAATATGAGCCTTTAATTGCTTTTCTAACTTTTAATTTATTTATTGAATTACCAAAATTGCTAATTTCATCAATACTCTTATTAATCTCCTTCTTACGCATCAATTCAGCATTTGATTGATTATAAATTTTTTCTATTAAGATGTCAGGGGCATCTATATTCAAGAAAATTAATGTTTTCTTTAATTCATCTAATCCACCTAATAAGTTTTCGTATTTAATTAATAAAAACTTCTTTGGAATAGATTTGTTTCTAAACCATAAATTATAAAAATGTATAACTCTTTTGAAACCAAAAACTTCATGCGTAATAAATTCTGATTTATCTTTAAAAATAAAGGGGTTTTTTGCCCTATTAGTTACTTGATAATAATTAGACGAGATGACGTCACGAGGATCTCTACAAAGAAATATAACATTTGCTCGTAAGTATTTATATCTCTTTATAAATTTGAAAAGAAGATTTGGATCTTGACGAGTACCATCTTCTATAATTATTTCACTAAAATCATGACTATTTTCAATTTGCAAATCATTATTCTTAATTTCTTTAAGAATACATTTTATCATATAAATTAACCAAGATCTACCTGAATTTGGAAAAGAAATAATAAAATACTTACCATTTGGATAATAATAAGATAAAATAAAATCTTTAAAGTATCTCCAAGGCCTCACTACTTTATAATTATTTCGACAAATTCTCTAACAACTCCACTACCACCATTTTGGGATATTTGAATAATATTTGGAATAGATTTAATTTTATCAACTGCATTTTTTGGACATGCAGGAAAACCAACATTAGAAAGTAATTCAAAACAATTTACATCATCACCAATATATGCAACTTGATTCAAATTAATATTTTGTTTCTTACAAAGCTCTTTAACAATTTTTAATTTATCATCAGCACCATGAAAGTCAAAATCAAGAGATAATTTCTGAGCCCTATTTCTATTTAATTGCCTGTCTTCTGTAGTTATAATACCAACTTTAACTCCTTTTTTTTGAAGAATCTTGAAAGCCATTCCGTCATAAGTTGAGAATTTTTTAATTTCATCTCCTTTTTCTGTATAATACATCCCAGCATCAGTTAAGACACCATCAACATCTGATAAAAAGATTTTTATTTTCGAGAAATCATAATTATTTAATGAGTAATTATTTTTTAAAAATAATCTTTCAGCAATAATCCAATCTTCTGGCTCATCAATCTCAACAAAAGTATATTCTGGCATTTCACAGATTCCAATATTACCTGAAATTCTATTATTATATTTTATGATGTCAGACACTAAACTTATACAAAAAGCACCATTTTCCATAAATGTACCATCAAAATCTTGTCTGCGAGGCCTATTTTTAAAATCATAGTTTAATGGATTACTGTCTTTATCCCAGATAAATCTTTTAATTTTTGCACATGAGAAGACTGTATCATAAGAATTCATCATTTTAAGCCCATTAGAAAAGTCATTAGATTTTGTAAATGGTGAAGTTGCTTGAACTAACATAAAAACATCTGACAAATCTAATTTTGCAAAATTGATATACTCTAACATTATAGATTCAGAAGTTGAATGATCTTGAGCATTTTCATTACTTCTTCTATAAACAACTACTTTTGAAAATTTAAATTCCTCAACAACACTTATTATATCTTCTGAATCAGATGCAACAACAATTTCATCTACCTGATCACAATTTTCTAATTCAATTAAATTCCAATATATAAGTGGTTTACCACAAAATATTTTAATATTTTTTTTTGGAATTGACTTACTACCTCCACGAACTGGAATAAAAGCAATTTTTTTCATTCTTCTTTATATTTTTCATAACCACCATTTGGCTTTTCAATATCTAAAATATCTTCATTTTTATAAGTTAATGATCTCTTAGTAGCTCTTAAATCTCTAGCAAGCTTTCTCATTCCTGTTGGTTCAAGAGAAAAAACCTGATCTGTTCCTTTCCAAGTTCGATCTAACGTAAAATGCCTTTCAAACCATTCAGCTCCTAATGTATAAGCGGCTACATCAACAGCAATACCATGATGATGTCCAGAAAAGCCAATCTTATCTACCCTATCTAAAAATGTTTTTCTCAATCTTGTAATTTCGAGTAAACAAACATCTTTAAATGGCACTGGATATCCAGAAGTACAAGCATAAAGAACTAATCTATGTGCTTGGTTTTTTTCTTCAAAAATCTGCACAATTTCTTCTTCTTCTAATTTAGTAGTCATTCCAAATGAAATATGAACACCTCCCTCATAATTATCTCTTAGGTATTTCAACATTTTAAAATTATTATTACACGCTGAGGGAACTTTAATATATTCAGGATTAATAGAAATAATATCTATAGCTGATGATATATCAAATACTGATGATGAATAAATAATACCTAAACTTTCTGCATAAATCTTTAATTCATCATGTTGAGCAATTGTAAATTCTAAGAATTCACGATGCAATCCGTATGGCTCGCCAAAAGAATGCATCTTATTTGGATGCGGAGCCTTATATTGATTATCAGTTAAGAACTCTTTATTATTTCTTTTTTGAAATTTGACAACAGTTGCTTTACCTTCTGCTACAGTTTTAATCATTTTCTTTGCAATAGATAAATCTCCTTGATGATTACAACAAATCTCGGCAACAATTTTGGGATCGTTAAACTCCATATTATATGTTTTTATTCTTCTTCATGATAACTATTTTTCTCTCCATAACCATAACCATAACCATACCCATAACCATAGCCATACCCATAGCCATACCCATAGCCAGTTCCATAGCCATAACCGTATGCTCCACTTCCTTCTTTAGCATCATTTAATATTAACTGTAAATTTTCAACTCTCTCACTCTTATACAAGTCGTTAATATATGTGAGTAATGGAATTTTAGTGTAATTCTGTCTACTTACATATAAATTTATATCTGAATACTTCATTAATGTTAAAGCATCAGCAACAAGACCTAAAGGAGGTGTGTCCAATATAATTATGTCATACATGCTTTTTAACTCCTTCATCATATTTTTAAATTTATCAGTTAATAATGCATCAGATGGATTTTGCGGAATAGGGCCAGATATTAAAACATCGAGACCATCTATCTCAGATTTCATAATAATATCATTTAAAGGTGCATCTGATAATAGATGATTAGTAATTCCAAATGTATTTTCTAAATTAAAAGCTGCATATAATTTAGGCTTTCTTAAATCTGCACCTATCACTAAGGTTTTAAGACCAGATTTAGCATAAACAATTCCTAAATTTGCCGCGATATAGGTCTTTCCTTCACCACTAATAGAAGATGTTACTAAATATACTTTTTTATCTTTTGATTTATTAAAATAATTAAGATTAGATCTTAAAGCTCTGAATCCTTCATATACTGCTGATTTAGGGCTTTGTTTAGAAAGTAGTGTGTGATCTGAATTGTTTTTTCCAATAACCGCTAATACAGGAATACTTGTAAGTTTTTCTAAGTCACCTTTTGTGTGAATTTTATCATTAAATAATTCCCAGATAAATAATAGTATTAAAGGAAAAAAGAAACCACAAAGTAAAGCAATGATAAAAATGTTTCTTCTGTTAGGTAAAATAGGATCTTTATCAAAATAGATTGCTGGCTCTAAAACTTTACTGTCTGATACGTTAGAGGATAAAGTTATTTTAGCTTCAGCTCTTTTTTGTAAAAGGAAAATATATAAATTTTCACTTATTGATTGTAATCTCTCAATAGCTAAAAGTTCCATCTCGACTTCAGGAATATCCTCTAATAAAGATTTTATATTTACTATTCTATCATTAAAGTCATTAATTTGAATATTATTTGTTGACTTACTTGTTAGTATTGCCTCTTTTAGATTAAGAATAAGCTGTTGAATTTGAACAGTATATTTCTTAATGGCAGGATTCTTATTTTGACCTCCATCAATTAAAACATTTTTCTTGATTTGTAATGATATAATTTGATTGATTAATGAATTAAGCCTTTCATCTTCAATACCAAATAAAGCAGGAACAGATATTCCATCAAGATTAACACCTTCATCTATATATTCATTAATATAATCAAAATAATTACTAATTGATTTTGTTTTCGCTAGTTCTGTCTCTATAGTAATTAGACTAGAATTTAAGCCTTGAGCTTTAAGAGAGAGGTCTGTTATCTGGTTATTGTTTTTAAAGTTTTGTATTTTATCTTCAATAAGATCTAAAGAATCACGAATCTCAAGTAATTGATTGTTTATAAAATCAACAGTGTTAATTGAGGCTAAATTCTTCTCTTCAACTTCATAATTAATATAATTTTCTATTAATTTATTTAAGAAGACTACTCCCTTTCTTTCATTTAAAGTGTTAATTGATATACTAATGACAGTAGATTTCTTGTCAACTCTAGAAATTTCAAGCTTTTTCTGATATTCTAATGTTAAGTCTTGCAAATCATAAAACTTGACTATTGTTGGCAATAAATCAGAAAAGTTATTACTAATATATTTTAGATTTGGTTTAACCATTAATTCTTGATTTCTGAAAAGAAATTTTTGATTAAATCTATGACTTTGCTCTATTTCTGATGATAAATCAGTTATTATAAAACTTTTATTATCGATTACAGTAATTTTAAAACTTTTATTTTTAAGAGCTTTAGTGTTTTTACATTTAATATAAACTGGTGTTTGATATGTTTCTGTAGTTTTAATTTTTCCATCGTCAAAATAACCTATATCAAATCTTAGATCCTTTAATGTTTTATTTACAATAGGATAAGACCTTATTAAAAGCTCTTTATTCTCCAAGCTTTTCTTATTAGAAGATAAATTTTCAAAGAGTAAATCGGATGTGCTACCAAGACTATTTTCTTCTGAAATTAATACCGTTGTTTGTACGTTAAAGATCTCATCCGCATAACGTAAATATGAATATGCAATAGCAAATGAAATTATTAAACTTAATAATAAAGGAGGCAAGTTATTTAGTATTTTATAAAAAAACTGTCTAAAATCTACTAAATCATCTATTGGATTGGACATTATTATCTACTTTGATTAATTAATAAAAATAAAGAAACAGCAGAAAGCGAAAGAGAAACTACGTTAGTAATGTTATTAAATGCATAGAATTTCTTTTTTAAAGGTGAGATATAAATAATGTCATGTGATTGAAGAGAAAAATCTTTATTATTTAAAATACTTGTTTTTGTTAAATCAATAAAAAAAACTCTATTAATATTTTTTTCTTTTCTAATTATTTTTACTTTTTTTCTGTTGCCAAACTGTGTTATATCACCAGATAAACTTAAGGCATATAATATGTTTACATTAGGGTCAACAATTTTGTAAGTACCCGGTTTATTAACTTCACCTAGAACAGTAATTTCAAAATTTATAATATTTAATTTAACAACAGGATTTTCATAAAAAGATTTAGAAATTTCTTTTATAATATTCTCTAATTCACTCAAAGTAAATCCAACTGCTTTAACATACCCTAATGATGGAAGCTCTAAATCACCGTTATCATCTACAAGGAAACCGTACAAATAAGGATTTTGAATCATTAGTTGTGCATTATTACTACTTTCCATATTAAAGAAATCATGCTGCTCTTCTGTTGTTGAAGTAATTTGAACAGAAAGTAAGTCTCCTCTTTGTAATCTATAATCTTGTGTATAGACTTCTTTTACTTTTAATTCTTTATTTGAACGCACATACTCTAAATCTCGATTTGTAATACATGAGGATAACATACAAAATGATATTAAGTAAACAAATATAGATTTAGCTCTTGAATTCATCGTAAGTTCCATTCAAAATTTAATGTTTTAAGTTAAACAAATATCGTATTTTTTTTCAGATATACTTCTGATTAAAAAAAAATTAATAATTAAGTAAATCCTTTAACTGTTTTTCAAATCTAGATTTAGGTAAAAACTGATCTTCAAGATTAATAGAGAAAGGAACAGGCGTATCTAATGATGATGATCTTTTTACTGGCGCGTCCAAAAACTTAAAACATTTATCTGAAATTAATGAAGCAATATCTGCTCCAAATCCACCTAGCATGCAATCTTCATGTAAAACGATAGCTTTTCCCGTTTTCTTTACTGATTCTATAATCTTATCTTTATCCAAAGGAATTAATGTTCTCAAGTCAATTAAATCAGCTGAAATATCATTATTTCGATCCAATACATCTAAAGCCCAATGAACTCCCATTCCATAAGAAATTATACTAACATCACAACCAGATTTTATTAGCTTAGCTTTGCCTAGTTCAATGGTAAAATAATCATCGGAAACTAAGCCAGATATACTTCTGTAAAGGGCCTTGTGCTCAAAGAACATAACAGGGTTTGGATCATTAATTGAAGAAATAAGCAAACCTTTCGCATCTTCTGGAAAGGCAGGATAAACAACCTTTAATCCTGGTGTATGTGTAAACCAAGCTTCATTAGATTGTGAATGAAAAGGTCCTGCTCCTACTCCGGCTCCAGTTGGCATTCTTAGAACAACATCAACATTCTCACCCCACCTGTAATGTGTTTTAGCTAAATTATTTACAACAGGATTAAATCCAGAAGTCACAAAATCAGCAAATTGCATTTCCATAACAGCTTTAAAATTATTTATAGACAAACCAAGGGATGCACTTACAATAGCAGATTCACAAATAGGTGTATTTCTAACTCTTTCCTTTCCAAATAACTTAACAAAACCATCTGTAATTTTAAAAACTCCCCCATATTCTGCAATATCCTGACCCAATAAAACTAAGTTATCATGTTTGAACATTGATTGTTTTAAACCATCTGAAATTGCATCAACTAATCGTTTTTCAGATTTTTCATTCGAAGGTGGAATTGATAAAGAAGTGTAAGAGCAAAAGATATCTCTAAGTTCTTCATTAATATTTGGCAGTATAGAAGGTTCTTTATCAGCTTGTTCCCATGATAAATTAATTTCATTCTTAATTTTTTCTTTATAAGAACGTACATCATCTAAGTTAATAATTGATTCATCAATAAGAAAAGATTCAAAATTATTGATTGGATCTAGTTTTTGCCATTTTTTCATTAATTTATCAGGAACATATTTAGTTCCAGAAGCCTCTTCATGACCTCTCATTCTAAAAGTCATACATTCAATAATAACTGGCCTTGATTTTTTTGAAATTTTATTTTTAATCTTTTTAACAGTATTGTAGACATCTATTATATTATTTCCATCAATTGTATGAGCCTCTATACCATAGCCTACTCCCTTATCTGCAAAATTTTTACATCTAAACTGTTCAGAACTTGGAGTTGAAAGACCATATCCATTATTTTCTATTATAAAAATTACTGGTAGATCCCAAACCGCCGCAACATTTAAAGCTTCATGAAAATCTCCTTCACTTGTAGCGCCATCTCCAGTAAATACAGCTGTCACCTTATTATTCTTTTTCAGTAAATTTCCTAGGGCAATCCCATCAGCAACACCAAGCTGTGGCCCTAAGTGTGATATCATTCCAATAATATGATTTTTTTTTGAACCAAAATGAAATGATCTATCTCTTCCCTTTGTAAAACCATTTGCTTTTCCTTGAAATTGCGAGAAAAGTCTTCTAAATTCAATATTTTTTGTTGTAAAAACACCAAGATTTCTATGCATCGGCAAAATAAATTCATCTTCATCTAGAGCAGATGTTACTCCGACTGAAATAGCCTCTTGTCCAATACCTGAAAACCATTTTGATATTTTACCTTGTCTTAATAAAATAAGCATTTTTTCCTCAATTAATCTAGGTACAAGAAGTGATTTGTATAAATCTACAAGATTAATATCTGATAATCCTTTTCTTTCAAATTGCATGTTTAAATATATTTGTGGCCAAATCTAGTTAATATTTTCTTTACTTTGTTAAAAATTTAATAGATGAACTGGCAAGACTTAGCTGTAAGTATAATTTTGATAATTGCGATTTATTATCTTTTCAATAGATTATATAAAAAGAAAGATTGTAATGATCAAAACTGTTCCTGTTAGATGTTATTCTTACTCAACTACTTACAAAAAATAGCAGGCTTACTTGTAATATATACAACAAGTAGAATTTTTTTCTTTTTGAATAATAGAATTAACCTAGAAAGTTTTTCTTGTATAGATTTTATTGAAGGAATTAGGTTTGATCTATCAGCTTTAGCTTATATTAATATTCCAATTTTAATTCTCCTTTTATTTCCAACAAAATTAAGACACAATAAAGATTATATAAGATTTACAAATTCATTATTTTATATTCTAAATTTCATTTTTATTGTTTTTAATAATATTGACATTGAATATTATAGATTTACTCAAAAAAGAAGCACATTTGATTTCATTGAGCTAATTTTACTTGGATCGGATGCAAGAAATATTATACCACAATATTTAAGTGATTACTGGAGAATCACATTATTCACTGCTATTCAAATCTGGTTTCTTTTTAAAATAAATAACCAATATCAATTTCATAATAGTTCTTTAAAAATCAACATTTTTAAAAGAACTCTGCCATTTTTAATAGGAACTTTAATATTTATAATTTCTGCTAGAGGTGGCTTTCAACTAAAACCAATAAAACCAATTAATGCTGGAGAAATAAGCAACTCAAAAAATACATCTTTAATCCTAAATACTCCTTTTACTATTTTACATTCTTTAGATGAAAACAAATTAATACCTTATAGCTATTTTAATAAGTCTAAGCTAGACAGCATTTACAAAACCACTCATATTTTTGATAAAAAGGAGTCTAAGCCAAATGTAATAATCTTAATAATGGAGAGTTACTCAAAAGAATATATTGGCTTTTACAACAATGGAAATGGATATACACCTTTTTTAGATAGTTTAATGAATAATAGTCTAGTATTTACAAATGCATATGCCAATGGCTTAAAATCTATAGAAGCACTACCAGCTATAACAGCATCTATCCCATCACTAATGGATGATCCATTTATTACATCAAATTATGCTCAAAATAGTTTTGAAAGTATTGCATCATTACTAAATAAAGAAGATTATAACACTTCATTTTACCATGGTGGCTTCAAAGGAACCATGGGATTCTATAGTTATTGTAAAAAAGCAGGATTTTCTGATTACTTTGGACTTGAAGAATATGATAATATTAATGATTTTGATAATAGCTGGGGCATATATGACAAGCCCTTCTTCAAATATTTTGCAGAAAATGTAAATACAAAAGGAGAACCTTTCTTTAGTACTTTCTTTTCATTGAGTTCTCATCCACCATATACTTTACCAAATGATTACTTAAAAGAATTTGACAGTGTAAATAAAATAGGAATTAGAGAAACGATTTTATACTCAGATTTTTCGATGAAAAATTTCTTTAATAATATAGAAAATAAAACATGGTTTAATAATACTATCTTCATAATAACAGCTGATCATACATCTGCAGAAAATTTTAATAGCAAATACAATAATAAAATTGGCAGATATACAATTCCATTAATTATTTATTCTCCTGACGGATCATTTAAAGGAATTAATAATAATGTTGTACAGCAAATTGATATTATGCCTACAGTTTTAGAAATAATCGGATACAATAAGCCCTTTTTTTCATTCGGAAAATCAATATTATCAGAAAAAAATTGGGCTATCAACTATATTCAAAATGAATATTGTCTCATCAAAGAAAATTCAATTATCTTAAGTAAAATTGAAAAATATAGTTCTTATAAAGACTGGAATTTAACTGATACAAACATGATTAATGTTGATAACATTAATTTATTAAAAGCAATAAAGCAAGATTACAACTACAGAATGATGAATAATAAAATTAGATATGAAGACTAGATTTATTATTAATCCTATTTCTGGTACTGGAAAACAAAAGGGCATTGAAAATTATATTTCAAAAAATTTTGACAACTACGATCTTTTTTTTACAAAGAAATCTGGTCACGCAAAGATATTAGCAAACCAAGCAGTGCTTGATAATATTAATTTATTAGTTGTTATTGGAGGGGATGGTACAATTAATGAATGTTTAGAACCACTTGTGAACTCAAATACAATTCTTTTTATGATACCTTGTGGCTCTGGTAATGGGTTCGCCAAACATTTAGCAATAGACACAAACATTAAAAAAGCTCTAATTAGTATTAAAAATTCATCAATAAAATTAGTTGACATAGGATTCGTTAATAATAAACCATTTATTAATGTTGCAGGTATAGGTTTTGATGCGCATATTGCCAAATTATTCTCTAAATCTTTTAGAAGAGGACTGCTAAGCTATTTGCTTATTATTTTAAAAGAAATTTTTTACAGCGCTAATGAATACCAAATAGAGTTTGAAAATATAAAGAAGACAGTTAACGCATATATGATTTCATTTGCTAACTCCAGTCAATTTGGCAATAACGCTAAAATTTCGCCATTAGCTAAAATAAACGATGGTTTAATAGATTTTGTTATTGTAAAAAAGTTTCCTAAATGGAAAATACTATTTGTAGTCTTCAAACTTTTAAATGGATCAATTCATAATTCAAATTTTGTAGAGATCATAAGATGTAATAAAATGAAGATCAATTCTACTAATTATTTAGTACATTTAGATGGAGAACCACATAAATTCAATGAGCAAATCGAAATAACTATTTTAAAAAGATCAATAAAAGTATTAACCCCAAATGGCTAAAAAAAATAAACGAAAAGGAATAATGTACTCAACTAACCCTGATTATGACTATGAATATGAAGACAGTGAGCAAGAGACTATTTTAAATGATATGCAACTATTGCATGTGCATATTGATAAGCATAGATCTGGTAAAACTGCTGTTATAATAAAGGGCTTCATCGGTACCAAAAATGATTTAATTTCTCTTAGTAAAATGTTAAAAAAGAGTTGTGGTGTAGGTGGTAGTGTTAAAAATAAAGAAATAATTGTTCAAGGAAACTTTAGAGAAAAAATTATAACTATTCTTAATAACGAAGGATATAAAACTAAAAGAATAGGTGGATAAGTGCCCAGAGCGGGAGTCGAACCCGCACATCCTTTGGATACATGACCCTCAATCATGCCTGTCTACCAATTTCAGCACCTGGGCAAAAAGATAAAATAGAAAAATCTCACTGTGTGAGATTTTTCTATGTGACCTGGCTGGGGCTCGAACCCAGGACCCCATCATTAAAAGTGATGTGCTCTACCAACTGAGCTACCAAGTCAAAACGGCTGCAAATATATTACTTTTAATTAATCAGGTATATTTTTTTTAGTTACAATTTTTAAAAATTTTAATACCAACTGAAATTTAACTAAAAACTTTTATTTTTACATTAAATTAATCTAGATAATATGATTTTTATTATTGGTTTTATGGGTGTAGGGAAATCAACTATTGGCGAACAACTTGCTTTGCAAAAAGATGTTAATTTCATCGACGTTGACAAAGAAATAGAATTATATGAAGAAACTTCAATTGTAGAAATTTTTAAAGAAAAAGGAGAAAAATATTTTAGAGAAATTGAATCGATTATAGTAAGAAGAATACAACCAAACTCAATTGTTGCTTGTGGAGGTGGACTACCTTGTTACAATGATAATATAAAGTATATTAACGAAAATGGAATTAGCATATATTTATATGCAGATGAAAACAATATTTTAAAAAGAATAAATAAAGATATTAAAAATCGTCCATTAATTAATAATATAAAAAAGAAAGATTTAAAATCTTATATTCGAACAAAGTTTAGAGAAAGATCAATGATATATAAAAAGGCTAATTTTACTATAAACACAAACAATAAATCAGAGTCGGAAATATTAACTCAAATACACTCCTTGCTCAACTCCATCTAAAACAACAGTAATATATTCTTGAAGAGTTGTTGCAAGAGAGAAACCAATATAATCAGCTTTAACGGGAAAGCATGTATGTGTTCTATTAACTAATACTAAATTAGATATTTTTTTAAGTTTAATATTTAAAAAAGATGCGTTTGCATACATTAACGTTTTGCCCGAGTTTAGCACATCATCTATCAAAATCACGATTTTGTTAGTACAATTAATGCTATCAAAATTGGTTGAAATTTCATTAAGAGATGGCTCATCCTTATTTAAAGTAATCACTCCTAAATTGATCTTAAATGAAGAAATCTCATTTAAAATTATTGATAATTCAGAACTGATAATTTCACCACGTCCTTTAATTCCCACTAAAAAAATTTCAGACTCATCTACATTATGCTCATATATCTGCCAAGCGAGCCTAACAAGTTTCTTATTAATCTCTTCTCTACTTAATATTTTATTCTTAGTATTCATATTCGCAAATATAAATAATTGGTAAAGACAATTAACAAAAAGTTAATATTTGATTCTAAGTATATCCAAATACGTAATTATAATTTTATTATATTTGTTGTACTATGATTTACAAATGATTTCACCCTTGTGTGTGAAATATATAAATAATTTTTTCCATAAAATTATCCACTTAAAAAAAAAAAAATGAACAAACTACTTACCTCTTTATGTATAATTTTTGGATTATTAATTTCGTTATACCCAACAATATCTACTTCAAACAGTACCGGTTCGCCTGGAGGTAAGACTGGGTCACCTTCAGATGTTAGCAACTGTATGGGTTGTCACTCCGATGCCGGAGCAGGTGACGGAGCAGATATATCAACAAATATTCCTAACGATGGATATATTCCTGGATCTACTTATAGTATTACAGTATCATCATCTGGCAACTTATTTGGTGTAAATGGGTTTGAATTCACTTGTGAGGATAATACAAACAATAAAGTAGGAAATTTTTCTCTAACTAATTCATCGTTAACACAATTCGTAAATAATAGCAATGCCGTAACCCATACTCCTTCAGGGAATTCATCAAGTTCATGGAGCTTTGACTGGATAGCACCTCCATCTGGAACTGGTGATATCACATTTTATGCAGCGATAATACAAGGTGGCTACCCAATAGGACAAAATATAGGAGATTGGTTTAGCTCTTCATCGCTAACTTTTAATGAAGCTATTATTAACACTGCAAGTAATTTAGAAAAAGAAAATGATTTCTTTTTCAACTCTAAATTAAAAACAGTTACCCTTTTACATTGTGATAATATTTCCATCTATAACATTAAAGGAAGTCTATTAATTAGCTCATCTGAAAAAATACTAAATCTAAATTATCTTTCTAAAGGAGTTTACATATTAAAATCTAATAATAAGGTTCAAAAAATAAGTATTTATTAATTTCATAAATAATTAAATAAAATTAAAATACTAATCAGATAATTTAGATAAAACCATTAATAAACTGAAATACAATAAACTAAATCATTTAAATGACATTTTGTCATACTGCTTTATTCGTCAATATTGATTAAAATATTAGCTTTAATGAAATACATTTTGCCAAAATGAGAATAGACATAATAACAATTTTTCCAGATTTTTTTAGTAACTTTTTTAATTATTCGATTATTAATCGAGCTCAAAAAAACAATATAGTTGAACTTCATATTCATAATTTAAGAGATTATTCAGATAACAAACAAAGAAGTGTAGACGATTACCAATATGGAGGTGGAGCAGGCATGGTAATGACAATACAACCAATAGACAAATGCATCAATACACTAAAGAGTCAAAGAGACTATGATGAAATCATTTTTCTATCTCCTGATGGACATACTTTAAATCAAAAAATATGTAATAAATTATCTATTAATGAAAATCTAATTTTATTATGTGGCCACTACAAAGGGATTGACCAAAGAATTAGAGATATACATATAACAAAAGAGATAAGTATTGGAGATTATGTTCTCACTGGAGGCGAAGCAGCTGCAGCTATATTAGTAGATGCAGTAGTTAGACTTATTCCTGGTGTAATTTCAGATGAAACATCAGCTTTAACAGATTCCTTTCAAGATAATTTACTCGCTCCTCCAATTTATACAAGACCATCAAATTTTAACGGACATAAAGTTCCTGATATATTACTATCTGGTAATGAACAAAAAATAAATACATGGAGAGATGAAGAATCAGTAAGAAAGACTAAAGAAAATAGACCTGATCTATTAGAAGAATAAAATTATATAAATCTTATTCTGTATTAAAAAATATCCTTAATATTGCAAACCGATTTTGAAACTAACATTTATAAAAATGAACATTACAGAAACCATTGCAAATGAATTAGTACCTTCTAGAGATTTCCCATCTTTTAAGGCAGGTGACAATATAACTGTTTACTATACTATTAAAGAAGGAGATAAACAAAGAACTCAGCTTTTTAAAGGTGATGTTTTACAAACTAAAGGTACAGGTGCAACAGAAACTTTTACTGTAAGAAAAATTTCTCATTCAGTAGGTGTTGAGAGAATATTTCCATTAAACTCTCCTTTAATAGAAAAAATTGAAGTAAATAAGAAAGGTAGAGTAAGAAGAGCTAAAATTTACTATTTAAGAGAACTAACAGGTAAAAAAGCTAGAATTAAAGAAGTTAAGTCATAAATAATATCTAATCCTGCAATCTGCAGGATTTTTTATTTACTTAATACTCTAAATTCTGTTCTTCTATTCTTACTTCTTCCTTTTTTTGACATATTATCTGCAATTGGTTTTTTCTCTCCATATCCGTTAAATGAAACTCTTGAATGCTCAACACCTTGCGATAATATTATCTCTACTACTGCAGCTGCTCTATTTTTGGATAAAATCTCATTACTTAACATATCACCAACATTATCTGTGTAGCCATTAATCTCAATAATTAATTTATTATTTAATTTAAGAAAATCTGAGAACTCTATTAATACCTCTTTAGTAATCTCATTAATAAAATACGAATCAGTATCAAAATAAATATTTTCAACTTTAAAAGAACTACCTTCTTCAAGAGATTCTAAATTAAAACTTAATTGTTTTGGAGATGTAAAAGCGGTATCTGCACTTGAAATAAATTTAGACTTAAAAGCTATACCCTCTTCTTTAATAGTAAGAATCACATCATCATCATCATCTACTGGTATTGCGACTACATATGAGCCAGAAGATAGGCTAATTATTGATTTTTCTTTTGTATTAATGTTTTTAATTTCTAATTCAACATTATCTAGATTAATATTATCTCCTAAAATATCTCCTTTTAAAAATAAGACTCTTTGTGGTTTTGCAGATTCATGCAAATCGAAAGAATAAATATTCCAACCTCCAGAGTCTTCAATATTGTTTGAAGCAAAATAAGCCTTTTCCCCATCAGTGCTTACAAAAAGTGAAATTTCATCAGATACTGTGTTAATAGGATAACCAATATTTAATGGTTTATTCCAAAACCCTAGACTATCCTTTCTTGAATAAAAGATATCAAAACCACCAATACTTGGAAAATTTGTAGAAGAAAAAAATAAAGTTTTACCATCAGTATGAAGATATGGTGATTTCTCAGATTGACTGCTGTTAATATTAGGTCCTAAATTGACTGGTTTAGACCACTTTCCATTAACTTTATTGATTTCATATAAATCCATTTTTCCAAAACCACCTTTTCTATCACTAGAAAACAATATGGTATTTCCATCTGAAGAAACTGTTGGCTGAGACTCCCAAGAATCTTTTTTTGATATATACGGCGGGAAACTTTGAATCTCAGAGTAAGTCGAGTCATTAAAAAGATATACATAATAAATATCACAATTATTATATCCTTTTTTATTTCTAATACACTTAGTAAAATACAATATCTTATTATCTATAGTCAATGAAGCTCCCCCCTCATTATTTGATTGATTAAATGGAAAACCAAGTGGATTTCCAATTTCAAAATTCTCACCAACTTTCTTACTAACAATGAAATTTTCGACTATGCTAGTTGTAATTGAATTTAAGCTTTTTACATTAGATCTTCTAGTAAAAAATGACAATTCTTGATCAGGTGAAATTATTGGTAAATATTCATCATTTTCAGTAGATAAATATTTCACAACTTCGGGTTCAAAATCTACAGGGTTATTAATAATATCTGCTATCTCCTTAGCTTTATTATAAAGTCTAATTGCATCAGAATAATATGGGTCAGATATTTCTAAATCAATAGCCTTTTGAAGATACAAATTAGCTTTAATGAAATTATTTCTATAAAAGTTTATTTGACCAAGAAAGTAAAATGCATTTGGAAAATTATCAGGGCAAGATGTAATACAATCAAGTGCAAATTTCTCAGACTTAAAATAATTGGCATTAATCCATTCAATTTCTGATCTTAACTCTAAAAATATGGGTTTATTTTCAACTTTATTAAGAGCATCTATTGCATTATAATAAGAATTCTCAGAAATTAGCTTATTAATCCTCTTAATTTGCCTTTTTTCTGTTCTATTTTCAGGAGCACAAACTTGCGCAAAGAGTCCTTTGGCAAACAATAAAAAGCAAAAATATATTAATATCCTCATTAAATAATTAAAAATCTATTTTGGTATCTTATTAAGCTTACCCTCTGACGAAGCAACCACAGTTGCTACAGTTGCATCTCCAGTCACATTAACTACTGTCCTTAACATATCTAGTATTCGATCTACTCCAAAAATTAGTGCCAACCCCTCAGCTGGAACGTTTATAGCACCTAAAACAATAACAAGCATTACCATTCCAGCTCCTGGAACTGCTGCAGCTCCTATTGAGGCTAATGTAGCAGTTAAAACAATTGTTAGTTGCTGATTCAAATCTAAGTCAATACCAAAAGCTTGTGCTATAAAAACAGCAGCTACTGCTTGATAAAGAGAAGTTCCATCCATATTTATTGTTGCTCCAAGAGGTAAAACAAATGATGATATTTCTTCAGATACACCTAAGTGCTCTTCACATCTTTCCATGGTTACTGGAAGTGTTGCTGCACTAGAGCTTGTAGAAAAAGCTAACATCTGTGCTGGTGACAATGCCTTAAAAAAATTAAAATAATTAATTTTTGTAAAACTTTTAATTATTGATGGATAAATAACAAGAATCATTAAAAGGAGTCCAACTATTACAGTAATAGAATATTTAGCTAGTGCAATAAACAATGAAGAACTTGCTCCAAAATCAACAACTAATGAAGCTAACAAAGCAAAAACACCATAAGGTGAAATTAACATGATTAAATCAACTATTTTTAATATAATATCATTTATTCCATCGAAAAACCCTTTTACAAATTTTGTATTTTCATCTGGAAGCATTACCATTGAGATACCAAATAGAATTGCAAAAAAGATAACTTGCAACATATTACTATTATTAGCTGAAGCATTTATAATATTAGTTGGGACAATATCCACTACAAATTGCAAAGGCCCTTCTCTACTAACTGTTTCAGCATCAATAATTTTTTCAGAAGTGTTTTTGTTTGTTAAATCTATAGAGCTTTTATCAAAATCAGATCCAGGCTTTATTACGTTAACTAATACCAATCCTATTGCTACAGAAACAACTGTAGATATTAAATAGAAAGCTATTGTCTTTGCTCCAATTCTACTAAGCCTTGAAATATCAGACAAGGATGCAACTCCTTTAACTAATGAGGCAAAAACAAGGGGTACTGCAATTAATTTTAATAAATTAACGAAAATTACTCCCCAAGGTTTAATCCAATCATTTGTAAAGTCTATCCATAATAGTTTTGATGCAATCAACCCATAAACAACACCAAGTAACATACCAATTATTATTTTCCAATGTAATGCAATTTTCTTCATTTTTAATAAATGTTACAGTTTAAGTTAATAAATAATTTTTCTTTTTTCTACTCTGCCATCATCAAAGAAATATATTTGTAATTGACTAGAAGATTTTAAAGTTTTTCTTCCAAACAAATCTGTTATTTTATAAATACATTTAGAAGGTAGTTCACTATTATATAAACTTGTTGATAGAAGTGTTATACAATCATTTATATCAGAACATGTAACAAGAGGGTCATATTCTAAATACAAAATATCTCCACAACCATTTGGCAAATCACATAATCCATTATCAATATTAGCAGTAGAATCATAATTACAAGCAATAGAATCTACACAACCAAAAATTGGAGCTTGTGGAGTATAGAAAAACCAATCAAATTTATGAGCTCTATAAAGATTATTTCCATTATTATATTCAAGTTGAAAAACAATCTGATTATTGGAATCAACTTCAGTAATAATTGATCCTAGATTTAACATCTGTAAATTACCAAAATTAATTAAGGTATTACCATTAGGAAGTCTTTGTACACTTCCAATTGATGGAGTAAATAAAGAATCAGGGTGAATAAATTCCCAAACTTTGGTAGCTGTCATTAAAACAGTATCGAGTTCATATTCAACAGCTCTAGAAATATTTACTGTTCCAGTATATTGTGAGCTAAAATTTCCGTTATCAAACAAAAGATAGCGATTACTACCTAAGCTATTAATAGAATGTTGATGAGTAAATGGATAATCATTAATGAAAGTAAATTGATTTTGAGAACCTCCAAATCTCCAGATAATATCACCAGTAACTCTATTAATTTTGGTTATTTCATCAAGACCTCTACTTGATAATAATAAATTATCATCAAAATCAATATCAATTGCATTTGCATGTATAAAAGGCAAATTAGAAGATGTCCATGGAAAAAGATAACTATTTTCAGTAACATGAAAATGATCCCAACTCTTCCATTCAAAAACTAAATTATGATTAATATCCATTTCTTGTATAACTAATCCCTCAACAATAGCATTTGGATCTCCTCCAACAACAACCGTATCCATGGCATATACCTGCTCATCATAAGCAAAAAGGATGTAGTTTCCATTTGAAAGAGCAATGAAATCATGATTATCAGCAATATAACCATTTAGACAATAAATTGAATCAACTTCATTATATAGTGAGTCCATAATAAACCATCCTTTTGATGATCTATCAAAATATGAAAGTTTATTATTATAGTTAACTTTAAAATCCCACCCTTTCATTCCCATATTTTGAGAATAAATCTCTACATAGCTAGAATCAAGTATTTTTACTGGCCTAGGACTTGATCCGCCTTTTTGAAAAAATAAATTACCACTATACGCATTTGTATTGTTGTAAGTTATATTATAATCAATTTGAGCAAACAACAAGGATGGCACTAAAAATATTAAGTAAGAAAATAATTTCATAACTATATTCTATTAGAGAGACTTAAAAAATAGCTATCTATAAGTGTTAATGCAAGCATACTCTCAACAATTGGGACTGCTCTAGGAACAACACATGAGTCATGCCTTCCTTTTCCACTTATTTGTGAACCTGCCCCTTTACTGTCAATAGAATTTTGTTTCTGCATAATTGTAGAAACTGGTTTAAATGATATTTCACAATAGATATCGTTTCCATTACTTATACCGCCTTGGATTCCTCCAGAAAAATTAGTCTTTGTTTTTCCACTATTATTAATAAATATATCATTAACCTCACTTCCTTTGCTTGATGGTATATCAGTATTTTCAAAGCCGTATTTAAATCCATGAACAGCATTTATACTTAGCATAGATTTACCGATTTCTGCGTGTAATTTATTAAAAACAGGCTCACCCCAACCAGTAGGTACACCAATAGCAATTGCAACTATAGAACCTCCAATTGTGTCACCTAAGCTAGAAATTGTATTAATTTCTTCAATCATCTTTTTAGCAAGAACTTTATCTGGACTTCTTACTATATTACTATAAATATTAGATAAATCTAATTCTTTATAGGATCTATTTAATTTTACATTCCCAACAGAACTAACATAAGCAAATATTTTAATTCCTAATCCATCAAGTAGTTGCTGAGCAATAGATCCAGCAACCACACGACAAGCTGTTTCTCTTGCAGATGAACGACCACCTCCCCTATAATCTCTAAAACCATACTTCTTCTCATAGGTAAAATCAGCATGTGAAGGTCTAAATTTATCTTTAATATGCATATAATCATCAGAGTTATGATCTTCATTCTTAATAATGAAACCTATAGGTGTACCAGTTGTCATACCCTCAAAAATTCCAGAAAAGAACTCTACTTTATCACTTTCTCTTCTTTGAGATACTATAGAGCTAATACCAGGCTTACGATTATCTAAATTGCTTTGAATGCTATTAAAATCAACATTTAGACCTGCTGGACAACCATCAATAACTCCTCCAATAGCTTTACCATGAGATTCACCAAATGTTGTTAATTTAAATATTTTACCGAATGTATTCCCCACACGCAAATATAACACATTTGATATAAGTGAATTTTGTACTTTTGTAATAATATGAAAACTATAATTAAAAATATATCTGAACTAATTCAAACCGAAACATCTAAAGTTGATTTTGTATCTGGAAAGGACATGCAAAATATAAATACAATTAAAGATGCATTTTTAGAAATAACTGATGGCTTAATCTCAAATTTTGGTAGTATGGATGAATGGGCCGGAATTGACGATTGGATAAATACAAATATTATTGATGCTGATGGAGGAATGGTATTTCCAACTTACTGTGATAGTCACACTCACTTAGTTTTTGCTAAAAGTAGGGAGTCAGAATTTATTGATCGTATTAAAGGATTATCTTATCAAGAAATTGCTGATAACGGAGGTGGAATCTTAAACTCTGTAGAAAAGTTAAGAAATACTAGTGAAGAGAAATTATTCGCTGATGCAAAAATTAGATTAGATAATATAATTAAACTTGGAACAGGTGCAGTTGAAATAAAAAGTGGTTATGGTTTATCAATTGAATCTGAACTTAAAATTCTTCGAGTAATAAAAAGATTAAAAAAGTGCTCTGAAATAACAATAAAATCTACATTTCTTGCAGCACATGCTATTCCAAATGAGTTTGAAAATAATAAAGAAGGATATTTAGATTTGATTATTGCAGATATGCTACCTAAAGTTATAGATGAAAATCTTGCTGACTATATAGACATTTTTTGTGAAAAAGGCTACTTCACCAATGATGACACAAACAAACTCCTAACCGCAGCAAATAAATATGGTTTACGCGCAAAGACTCATGTAAATCAATTTAATTCCATTGGTGGTGTAGAAACATCGGTTAGAAACAATGCTTTATCAGTAGATCATTTAGAAATTATGAAAGAAAATGATATTGACGTATTGATGAGAACAAGTTGTATGCCGACTATATTACCTTCGTGTTCATTTTTTTTAGGAATTCCATATAGTCCAGCTAGAAAAATGATAGATAAAGGACTACCAATAGCTCTGGCAACTGACTTTAACCCAGGGTCCTCCCCAAGTGGGAATATGAATTTTGTCTCATCTTTAGGATGCATAAAACTAAAAATGACATCAGAAGAAGTAATTAATGCTACCACTATTAATAGTGCATATGCAATGGGAGTAGAAAAAGAACTTGGAAGTATAGCTTTAGGTAAAAAAGCTAACTTTTTTATTACAAAAGAAATACCTTCATATTCATATCCTCATTACAGTTTTGGTGAAAATTTGATTGAGAGTGTTTACTTAAACGGGAAAAAACAATAATTAATTTTAATTTATTTTTTAAGTCTCTTCATATAATAAAAATGTAGTAAAGCTCCATTTGAAACTATTATATTAGAGTTAATAAACTCCCAACCATCTTTTGACACGACATTAACAGCATGCGCTAATGATCTATACTTCATTTCATTTAAAGATTCATTCATATTAGCACCAACAAAATCAAAAGATATCTTCGCTCTAGTTTGATTCATACTAGCAGTTCCAACAGCATCAAGGTCATTAGAAGAATAGCCTTTAATTATCATAAATTCATACTGAGCTGTTGTGTTTTTATTTGGAAAGACAGACCTGTCTCTTTTTGATCTTTTTTGCGAGAATGATTGAAATGAAATCAATCCAATAGTTAATAATAATAATATTTTTTTCATTTTGTAAGTTTTTAATTCCTTATTGACCACCTAAAATAATTGGCAAGTCTCCATCTCCATTTCCAATAACAATAACTTTAGAGTTTGGTGATTTTGATATCTCTTGGGTTGCTTCAACACCCTTCCATTTTAATAATTGTGGTGTAATAGTCTGATTAACAATCTTTTGAAATTTTGCGATTCCATTAGCCTCAATTTCTTTTCTTTCAGCTTCCTTTCTAGCTTTATCAATCTTAAACTCATACTCTAATGATTCTTGCTCTTGCTTGAGCTTTTGCTCAATAGCAGTTCTTAAAGTTTGAGGTAAGGTAACATCTCTAATAAGTATAGCATCTAATAAAAGATATTTTGCTTCAATATTAATTTTTGTTGCAGCATAAATCTCATCTTCAATAGCTTCTCTTTTCGTTGAATACAGTTCTTCTGGTAAATAATTACCAATAACCTCTCTTGTTACAGATCTAATTTCAGGCTTTATAATTCTTTCTAAATAATCTTTTCCAATATTATCATGTAAATACCCAATTTGACTTGATACTGGTTGGTATCTAAATGATAAATCAATTTTAATAGACAATCCATTTTTTGAAAGAACCTCCATCTTTTCAAATGTATCTTTAAGTTTTACATCATAAATATGCATAGTATTCCACGGTGCAATTATATGAAACCCCTGATCATATATAGTTTCTATATCTAAACCTCCGGCAAATTTTTCGAATAAAACGCCTTTTTCTCCTGGCTCAATTGTTACAAACATACTTGAACTAAACATTACAATAAATATTAATCCAACAACTCCAAGTATTAAAGGTTTAGGTAGACTTTGATTTTCCATTATTTTTTTTTTAATTATATAAATTGATTTACACTACAAATATTGTTTTACAAAGATGCAAAATTATAATGATATTAAAATACTAAAATATTAATTAAACTAATCCATTATATTTTCTTAAAAAGTACTCCAACAAAATTAAAAAAATCAGTAAAATTAATAGATTAGTTATACCTAAAAAACTCACTATATTTTGTTTTGAATGAATAATTTTTTTATTTAATTCAGATGAATTAATAACAGATTCTAATTCTTTTAAAGAATTCATGTAAAAAACCTTTCCCCCACTTTGATTTGATATTTGATTCAATGTCTTGTGATTAACAACGTCTGACATTTGCTCTAATTGGATTTTTTTTACGTTAAAAAAACCTGTTTTATTTTCATCGCTTCCATCAACCCTAGCTACATAATTATACTTGCCAGGTTTTAATACTCCCAGATCAACAAATAAAGTATTTGACTTTTTAGAAAATATATATTCTTTAGTATTAAATAAATTATCAGAAATAAAAAACTTAATCTCTTTGTCATTAACTAATTCATAAGATTCATTATAAAGCTCAGCATTAATAACAACACTTTCATCTTGATCATAATCATTCTTATATTTTATCCTTAATAAACTTTTGTCATCATCAATAATTAAATATTGTGTAAGCTTTAAGAATATCTCATCGAATGCTATATTAGAATTATTGATTTTATAATCAAAAAACTTCCATCTCCAAAACCCTTCAGCTGTTACAAAAGCAATCTTTTTTTCATCTATATACTTTATCATCATTACAGAACTCTTAGCTAAAGATTCCACTTGTTTATTTTTTAAAATAAAATCAAAATTTCCTTTAAGTTTTTGATCAAAATTAGTTGAAAATAACGGCGGTGCAGAATTAACAAGATTATTTAATTCATAAGAAAATGTAAATTTTGAGAATCTATTATTTAAAGAAATAGTAATTGGATATTTATTTTTATCATTATAAAATTTTATATTTTTTTCAAAATTTTCATAGTAAGAACTCACAGAATTAAATACAATAAGAGATACTTTGTGATTAAGTAAATTATCAGGTATTGTATTTATACCAAAAAGAACAATAAGCTGGTATTTATCAATAATGTATTCTTCATCTATATCTTTAATAACAACATTATATCGTGGATTTTTGCTTATTGAATTATTAAAAGCTGCTAAATCAGGTGTATTAGTGTTTTTTAAAATTAAAATACTAGATGAGTAATCTATAACATCAATATATTTTGTAAAAGCATTATTTGTTAAATTTTCTTCACCATTAATAGGTAATATTTTAACATCTAAATTTAGTAAACCAACTTTGTCAGCAATTAAGTCTAGTTTAACAATCTTATAATTATTATCTTTATTAAAAGTAACAATTTCATCATACAACTTGATTTTCCCATCTTTAATAACTAAACGACTTTTAACATCATTTTTTATTGAAGATGCAATTGAAACTTCTAAAGGAAAAGAATTACCAAAAAATGTAACTTCGTTACTTTCAACTTTATCAATTCTAAGATCTTTTTTAAATGCAGTATCTCCTAATGCAATACAATATACAGGAAAATTATAAGTTAAATACTTAGGATTAAGACCTGTATTATAACTTCCGTCACTAGCTAATATAAGACCAGCTACGTTACGGCCTTCAAATTTATTGTTTAATTCATCAAATAAATTTGAAAAATTAGACTTTAATCCAGTATTTTTAATGAATCCATTGTATATCTTATCAGAAAAAGAAAATTCATACGACTTGAAATTAATAAGATTGTTTTTAAGTGAAATTAATTCATCATTAATATCTTCATTAATTGATGTAGAGTTATCTTTTGCAAAGATTAAGATTGGATCTTCAAAATAATTATTCTTTAATTTTATTATTGGATTTAAAAGCAACAATAAAATAACACTTAAATAAAAAAATCTAATTACAAAAAGAATTAAATTAACATTTTTAGGTATTGATTTTAACTTATTATTGTAAAGCAGATAGGTTAAAATAAATCCAAGAGAAATACATATTAAGATATAAAAAAAAGATGAATCAATACTTAGCTCAAACATTCAATTAGGTTAGCATTCCACCACAAACATTAATAACCTGGCCAGTAACATATGATGAAAGATCTGATGCTAAAAACATAGATACATTAGCAATATCTTCAGGCTCACCACCTCTTTTTAGAGGAATTTGATTGCGCCAATTATTAATTGCTTCATCTTCAAGCGATTCAGTCATTTCAGTCTCAATAAAACCTGGTGCAATAGCATTGCACCTAATATTTCTTGATCCTAACTCTAGTGCAGTTGATTTTGTAAAACCAATAATACCAGCTTTAGAGGCAGAATAATTAGTTTGACCAGCGTTTCCTTTAACTCCTACAACAGAACTCATATTAATGATTGAACCCATTTTAGCTTTCATCATAGGTTTAATGACAGCTTTTGTCATATTAAAAACTGAATTCATATTAATTTGCATTACTAAATTAAAATCATTTTCAGTCATTCGCATTAACAGACCATCCTTAGTAATTCCTGCATTATTTACTAAAACATCAATAGATCCAAAATCTTCTATTACAGATTTTGAAAGGTCTTGTGCAGAAATAAAATTAGAAGCATCTGATTTATATCCTTTAGCCTTAACTCCAAAACGTGTTAGTTCATTTTCCAATGATTTTGCTTTCTCTGTTGAAGAAAGATAAGTAAAGGCAATATTTGCTCCATTTTTTGCGAAAACTGTTGCAACTCCCCTCCCAATACCTCTACTAGCTCCTGTTATTATTACATTTTTACCTTCTAATAGCATCTTATTTTTTTTTCAAAAGTAAAAAATATTATACACTAAATATAAAAAGGCAATCTAAATTATGAAGAGAATAAAGTTATTTTAAATAGTTGATTTTTTCAATGGATCCATCACTATAAATATAAAAGTATAAACTGTTATAATGAACATCTACAACTTCCCTTCCATAGAAATCAATAATCTTAGTTATTTTCCTTTTGGATTGTGACTCAACTAAAGAAGAAACAGTACAATTTGTACTAAAAACAGCTGTATTATCAATTTGCCATGAATAATTTGCAAAAGAGACATTATCAACTTCAACACAAAGTAAACTAGGGTTATCAACTGCGGTAAAATACCAAAGTCCTGAGGGATTGCCATTTTTAACAGATAGTGATATAAGTTGATTATTACTACAATTAACTTCAAATAAGTTACCATTACTACTTAAATCTAAACTTACAATTTGATTATCATAGCAAAAGAGTTCTGTTAAACTACTAAAGTTTTCAATTCCTTTAAGATCACTAATACCCATATTTGGAATAAAAAGATACAATACAGTATCAATGGCACTTGTATAGACACTATCATTTAATACGTCATCAAGCCCTAAATTGATTAATTCTTGTTCAAAAGCATCATCTGGAACAAAAGTATTTTGTGCTACTCCAACAAAGGGGAAAATTAATATTATAAAAATTATATTTTTCATTATTTCTTAATAATTTGTTTTACAAGTGATTTTTCTCCTACAGATACATCAATAAAGTACAAACCTGATTTAAATCCATTAAGAGAAAGATTTATCTGATTAACACCATTAATTACATTAATATTTTTGTCAGTAAATATCTGCCTTCCAAGTTCATCATAAATCGTAACATTACAAGTAGAAATATTCTTTAAATCTAGCAATAAAGAAAAATTTTCATCTATAGGATTAGGGAAAATTGTGTAATCATAAATTTCACTATTGATATTTGAGACGCTTAATATCTCCCCTATTGAATTAATATTTGTTTGATATACACCATTTCCAAATGTTCCAACAATCAGTAAACCATCAGACTGTCTGTATTCAATATATTCAACAATTGTAGACCCTATAGTAGAACTTGCGACCTGCTCCCATGTAGTATTTACCCCATCAATTGTAGAAGTTGCAAATAAACCAACTGTAGTTCCAACTAAATATAGAGTGTCATCACCCAAAGGGATAATTTGAGCATCTCGACATGATGGTCCATTTCCTGATCCACTATTATTTTGTTCAAGATTTCCGCCAGCTTTTTGCCAATTCTGACCACCGTCTAAACTATGCCATAAAGAATATACACTGTAATTTGAAAACACTACCATAATTTCATCAGCATTATCTGGATTTATTGCAATATCTGTACAATATGAACCACTTCCAGTTAAAATATTTGGTAATTGAATAACATCTGGGTCTCCAACACTTGCATTATCAACTCGAAATAAATATTTGTTCTGAGTTCCAACATACATAATATCTGCAGGATTAATTGAGGTAGAAAGTACTGATATTTTAATACTTTGTGGAGATAAAGAGTCTGAAAATAACTCCCAACCAAAATCTGATTTATCATGAGAGCCGTTATATTGAATATTATTTAAGTTATTATTTCTCCAAATTTTATTTGCTTCGGCCCAGTAAATAACATTATCATTGTTTGCATCCATTTCCATAGGATTCATCCACATATAATTATTACTATCACAAGAAGCTGGATCCATTCTTTGAAATCCAAGTCTTTCTGCGTTGGTATCTAATTTCATTTTGTACATAACTCCTCTTTGAATTGTTAAGTAAAAATCTTCTTCATTGTCTGCTATACCTGCATGAGAACCATCTCCATTAAATGGCATATTCCAATTAGCATTTACGTCTGGACTAAAAGTAATTCTACTTCCATTATCTTGGAATCCTCCTTGAAGAATATCTGAATTTGCATTTTTACTTATTGCAACTGTATATAATTGAGTTGTATTATATCCATTATTTAAAGACAGCCAATCAACAGTATCCTTATAAATGTTATTAGTTCTAAATATACCACCATCATTACCATTAATCATTATACTATCATTAGATGGGAGATACAAAATTACATGTTGATCTGGATGATGATTTGGGTAAGACCCCCAATTGCCATCTCCTTCAGATGACCCTACTCTATAACCACCAATGATTGAAGTATTTGATGAAGTTGTGAAACCGTCTGTTGATCTCCACAGATTAGTACCTCCAATAATAACAAGATTACTATCTGTTGGATGCACATTAACTACAAGGTCATACGAACCTTGAGCATTAAAATTATCAAAAGAAGTATTTTGGTTAGTTGGTATGCTAGATGAAAGGTCTGTCCATAGCCCACCAGCTCCTGTTCCATCTCCTGAAATATATTCATACTTCCACAGAGAAGTCCAAGTTTCTCCGCCAAAAAAAACATCAGTATGCTGACCATAACCTGTAGTCTCAGCAGCTAAGAAATACACCTGATTTTCATTAGAAGGATTAATACCAATAACTACACGACTATACACAGGAGGAAATAATGAATCTGCAATATTAGTCCAATTTTGTCCGTCACTTGATCGCCAAATCCCATTGTCACTACAGTTACTACTAATTGTGGCATAAACTGCCCCAAGGCTAGTAACATCAACATCTGTGTATTGATAATAATTTGTATTGGATCCACCAAGTTGTTTTGTCCAACTTAACCCACCATCAATTGATTTGTAAATATCACCCCTTGTAGCTACATATACTACATCTAATGAATCATTGCTAAAATCTGTTTTTATACTAAATGTAAAATCAAAATCACCATCTAAAACTGTAGGAGTATTTGAAGTAGTAATTGGTAATGAATCCCAAGTCAAACCACCATCTATTGATTTCCAAATACCATTACCATAAATAGAAACGTCACTTAGATATGAGCCTCTATTTTCTCCAGTACCAAAATACCAGATATTTTCTTTACCATCTCTTCTATCTTGAGTCAAACATGAAATTCGATGTTCCTGACTAGGTTGAGTTGTCATAGTCCAGCTAGCTCCGGCATCAATAGAACGAAACATACCTCCTGAAGCTCCTCCTGCAAGTATAATATTTTCATCTAAAACATCTAATGCTAATGCTCTTGTTCTTCCTCCTACATTAAAAGGACCTCTATTTATCCAATTAGATTTACTAAAAGTCTTAGAAATTGGAATAGTTTTCGCAAATGTCATTTCTTTCTTTCTAATGTTTGATGGGATTTCTCCAGTTGCGGGATCAATTAATCTCATTTGTTCCCATACAATTCTTTCTGATGGATTATCAGAGGGGTAAAAAACAGATTTATTTTCTTTCTCACTAATTGAGGAAACTATTACTAAACTTAAAATAAAGGGTAGAATTTGAAACATGGCAGTTTTTTTGTAAAAATAACAAAATATATATCAAATATAATCTACAATAAACTTGCTATACTTAAATATATATCACTCCTTACTTTCAAAAGAGATAAATATATTTATCCAAATTAATCTTGATAAAAAATAAATAACAGGGGAAATAATAATTAGTGAAATTGAAATAATAATAATTTCATTTAAAACAGTTATACTATTAAAAAATATACTAATAGCTAGCCAAATTATCAAAAATACTGATACTGAAAGTGCATAACTAACATACATTGCGCCATACCAAAAACCTAATTCTATCTCAAATTTAAGATTACAATTTTTACAACTACCTAAATCACCATTATTTTTAACAAAAATATTAGTAAATGGATTGTTTTTTGGCCAAAATTTTGAGGATTGGCACCTAGGACAAACATTGTTTAAAATACTATATCCTTTTGTTCCTTTTGTAAACATAATTTAATTAAAACTTAATTTCTTTTTTAACATTATTCCAAAATTTAAAAAAGGATGGAAAATCACCTTTCACATTACACAACCAATCTCTATTATCTTCAATCCCTTGATAGTTAAAATTTAAAGGATGTTCTTTAAAAAAAATATTATTAGATTTTTTCGGTATATCTTGAAATTCACCAACAAAAATCTTAATATCTTTAATGTTTTTTGATAATGCAAGCATGAAATTCATTGAATTATTACTAATAGGATATTTTTTAAAAATACTGGGTTCTATTAATAGAATTCTGTGAGCATCAATATCATTACGCCAAACTGGATCAAGATTATAATAATTATATACACATATATCCTTGTTATCATTTAAAATTAATTGATCAGATACTGGAAAATTTGTTTCCCTTATTTCTTTTGAAATTTCTGAAAATTCTGCAGGTTGTGACATTTTAGATATTACATCATAGCTAGTATCTAAGAATGTATTTTTTTGAATGACTTTTGTATATTTATTAATATTGTCTTGATTAGCTATATATTTCTTGTTACTGTTAGCTCCACAAATCCATTGCCAACTTAATGAATTAGATGCTAAATCTCCATCTAGTAAATAAAAGTACATCCAATTAGCAGGAACATTCCATCTAAATTTTGCAATGTTTGTTGCTAAAAAAGCAATATACATCCTAAAATGATTATGCATGTAGCCAGTCTTATATAATTCTTTAATTGAAGAATCTAGCACATTAATACCAGTATTTGCATCAGTTATACACTTAGAAATACCATTTGCATTAACATCTGTTTGGATATTTTTAATATCCTTATTAATATCTTTTATCTGCCAGATTAATTGCCAATAATCTCTCCAAGCTAATTCCTGTACAAATTTTTCAATTTCATTAAAATTGTATTCTTTTTCTTTTAAGTTTTGAAAAACTTGCTTTGTAGATATTACCCCTCTTGAAATATAAGGAGATAGCATAGATACTGAACCATCAATAAAATTACGAGTTCTAGCATACTTTACTGGTTTAATTAAATCAATTTTTTTTAAAATACCATCATAATTAGTAATCATAATATTATTTTACTTTTTACTAAATCTTGAAATGTTAAAATATTAGATTCAGAAAATGTTTTGAATTTATCTACTTTAAAAAGAAATAACTCATGATCTCCATCAAATGCAAACGACTTTTTCTTATCAATTTTAATTAATGCAGATGTACCATGCAAAATTTCAAAATTATTCCATTTAATTAATAACTTTTTATCTCTTAAAAATTTATCTTTATTAAATTTATATCCAGATTTTTTACCAAATTTCTTAACAAGTTCAATCTGATCTTTTGATAAAAGTTGTAGCGCAAATACATTAGAATTTTTAACATTTTCGTATGTTAAAGTATTATAATCTATTGCAATTGCATAAATTTTAGGTTTCATACTTACAGCTGTAACATAAGTACAAATATTCATATTAATTTTACCGTTTCTATCAACTGTTTGAAGACTATAGATTGGAGAATCAATTATATTCCAAGGGCGTTTCATTGTAGGCTTTACTATATATTATCTTCTTGAATTTAGCTTTGCAAGAAGACGAAGAATCTCTAGATATAACCAAATTAATGTTACAAGGAGACCAAATGCCCCATACCACTCCATATATTTAGGTGCTCCTCTTTTAGCACCATCTTCAATAAAATCAAAATCCATCACTAAATTTAATGACGCTATAACAACAACAACAAGAGAGAAACCAATGCTTATCATTGAAGAGTTAGTTGGATTCATTACAGGTAATCCGCCATTTCCAAATATACTCATTAAAAAGCTAATTAAATATACCACACCAACACCTGCCGTGGCAGCAAAAAGTCCAAGTTTAAAGTTTTCAGTAGCTTTAATAATTCTAGTTTTGTATGCAAACAATAATGCAAATAAGATACCTAAAGTTAACATAATTGCCTGCGGAACAATTCCAGGAACAAATGCATTTGCATACATTTTAGAAATTCCACCTAAAGCTAAGCCCTCAAGCAAAGCATAAATAGGAACTGTAGTTGGAGACCATTCTTTTTTAAAAATAGTAATTAGAGCTAAAATAAGACCTCCAATAGATCCAAGTAAAATATAATCCATTATCGCATTACTATAGGTATAATATCCTGCAAGCAATAAAATACCCATACTAATTGCTGTTTTATTAACTGCACCATCTAGAGTCATAACGTTACTAGATGTAGACACTAAATTTTCAAAAGTTTTGGTACTTAAAGCTGGATTACCTGATCTAATCATAATTTTAATTTATTACAAATTTAGAACAAAATATTTAATAATTTTAAAGAAAAATACAAATTCATATCCAAAATGTATAAATATAGAAACTATGCATTGCATATAATTCAAAATCTAATATCTTTATTTAGCAAAAAAAACTAAATTAAATAAAATGAAAAGGACAATATTAACATTAACATTAGGGATTTATATTTTAACAGCTAACGCTCAGATTGAAAAGCTTGCAGGGCCAAGACTTGGAATAACATTTATTGGTGCAGGACCTGTTGCAGATTTCTTGCATGAAGGATTTGATTTTAGTGAAAGAGATAAATTTGGAAGTACTGGATCTGCTTTTACAACACAATACGGATGGCAATGGGAATCAAGATTTGCAGATGGAGGTGGTGATGTAGTTGGAATAGTAGAATGGATGTTTCTAGTATCAGGAATGGAGCAAGGAAAATTTTTACCTTCAGCAACTTCAATAATAGGAGTTAGAAAAGGAAATGGCTATGAGGTTGGAGTTGGTCCAAATCTATCATTATCGGGAATTGGAATGGTATTTGCAGTTGGATATAACTTTAAATCAGGTAATTTAAACTTACCAGTAAATATTGCATTCATGCCTGGAAGACAATTAACTGGAGAAACTAACGGTGAAGAATACAAATATAGTTCAGGAGAAAGAATCTCTTTAATGATAGGTTTTAATATGAGTAAATAATATCTATATTATCAAAGACATAATTAAAAATACTGTTAAATAAAAATATACCCCCAAATATTAAGGGGGTATATTTTTCATTAACTTTAATCATGTGCATGCTCTTCACAGTGAATATCACTGTAAGTACCAGCTGGAACTGTGTCAAGGCCAATAATTGTTTCCTCAATTGTGTGAGTATAACCAGGAGCCTCTACATCCTCTAATTCACTACCACAAAATTCTCCAATTTCTACTTCCACTTCTTCTTGAGCTGAATTCATGTACGCAATATGACATTCATGACAATCTGAATCTTTTGAACAAGACGACATAAATAACATTGCACTTATTGAAAGTGTTGTTAAAAAATAAGTTGTTTTTTTCATTTTTATTATTTTTAAATGATTAATACTGACACCTAACAGGTGTTTCGCTTCTTAAAAGCTCATCAGAGTATTTATTAAAATTTATAATTTATGTTAACTGAGAATGATCTACCAGGATTTGGAATACCACCACCAACATCCTTAACTCTAGAAAGGTGAGGAACATATATCTCATTTAACAAATTATTAAGTCCTAAAACCATACTTATTCTATTGTATAGTTCTAAATTCAATGCAAGATCAATCACATTGTAAGCATCTGTTTCTTCTTCATTTACAACTACATTTTTCTGCTTTAATGAATATAAATGGAAAATTGCAAATGATTTGAATTTAAAGCCAAGGTTATTCTCTTCAAAATTTAACTTAACACCAGTTTTAATTTTATTTGAAGGAGTTAATGCTAGAGCTTGATTGTTATCAAGATTCTTTGTTTTAATAAAGCTATAAGACTGCTCGAAATGCAAATTATGTAAACTATGTGGATGAAAATGAAAATTCATCTCAATTCCAGAAAAATTAACTTCTTTATATTGGCTGTATTTAAATATTTTGTACGAATTCTGAAATAATGAATCAGTTGGATTTATTGAAATAAAATCTAAAATATTATGTGTAAAAGGATTAACTACTAAACCAAAATGTTGATTAGACCATTGGTATTTTAGATCAATCTGGTGTCCTTTTTCTAATTTTAACTTTGCATTACCAATTTCATAACGATTAGTTCCATGATGCATTCCATTAGAAAACAATTCTGAAAAGTGTGGCGATCTAAATGAACCTGAATATATTAGTTTTAAAATATAATTTTCAGGATTAAAATACATCCCAGCTGAAGAACTTAATGCTAAAAAAGAATTGTCATAGTTTTGTTCGTTTGAATTTATATGTTTAAAATCTATTCTAAGACCCGTATTAAAGCCTATTTTCTTTTTTTCAAAATCAATTGTTGAATAAAACCCCATTTCATTATTAGTTGCATCAGGAATTAGCCTTTCGCTAATACTATTTTTATTTTTCATCACTCCAGCAATAGCTCCAAAATTTAGTGTAAATGAATTATAGTGTGTCCTTAATGATGTTCTTAATTGTGAATTTGAAAGTTGCATATCAAAAGCAGGTATTGTCCATTTTTCAAATTCTTTTAAGTTATTTATAAAATGCCCAAAATGAAAAGACAATTTACTATTATTAAAAAAATAATTATTCTCATAAACTAATAAATGATTATCTATAAATTGAGTGGGTCTTGTTACTTTATAATCATCAATTAAATCGATATTACTATTTGTAATATCATCAATATTTACATTATTAAGATCTTTGTGAGTATGTGCAGGTATTCCAATTTCATCTCCATTATATTGATATCTAAATATATTTTGTTGATTTTTTTTTCTTTTAGCAATAGAAAATTTAATTGCAGTATTTCGATATCGTGAATTGAATAAATATGAATTATTTGGCAACCTATAATCACTTGCAAGAGAATACTGACCATATAAATTAATATACAAATTATTAATAGACCATTTAAGACCAAACTGATTAGAAAAAAGAAAATTACTATTATTAAATTTAGAGTTTAAATATCCAGAAATAGATTTACTTATAACAAATGGATTATCTTTAAAATATAATACACCACCAATTGCCTCACCACCATATTGTAATGCTGAAGAACCTTTAATTAATTCAATCTCGTACAAACCTAAATCAGTAAAGCCAATACCGTGATCATTTGCCCATTGTTGGTTTTCAATTTTCATACCATTCAAGTATGTTACAACACGCATTCCTGAGAGCCCTCTAACAACTAATTTCTGAATACCAGTTCCAGATGAAATAACATCAACTCCTGATGCATGAGAAATACTTTCAATCATGGATGTAGAATATGAAAAAATATCGCTTACAGATTTTTTTTCAACACTTGTCAGCATACTATTTCCCAATTTATTATAAGATCTTGATATTCCGACTTCATCTAATGAAATATGAAGTTTATTAAGAATAATGTCTAATGACATATTAGATACATATCTAATTACTTTTGTTGAATACCCATTCTTGTAAAAATTTATATAACTATTATTAGGAATGTCAGATTCAGATATAAACTCACCTTTTTCATTACTATACAATAGTATGTTTTGATCAGATAAATATATATTAACCTGATTTATTGGGAGATTATTATCATCAAAGATAACACCTTTGGTTTGAGAATAAATTGTAAAAACATTCATCACAATTAGTGATAAAAAAAATAACTTTTTCATAGTAAAAAATAAATATTGTAAATCTCTTAACTTTATAGTTAAGTGGTATAATAAAACTTAGTCAGGTACGACTATTTATCTATACTAAAAAAGGAGGGGACTTGTTCAGAAAACAAGTTGAATCAATTAAATCTAATGATACAAATAATTGATGCTTGACAGATATTAAAGATTTTAAAAAAGACTTTGAAGGTTTATCTAACAAAGCTGGTTTGATATTAAAAAAATGATCACATATTTCACATTTTTCCTCAAAACTTGCTAAATGAGATTCGTGAGAACATTTTTTCTCAAATGTGAAATTTTGAAAAAAAGATTCACAAAATAATATTTTTACTGTGTCATGATGGTTATGATGATGATTATCATGTGAATGGTTGTAAAATGAAAATAAAGATTGTGAACCAAATAAATAAACAGCAATTAATGTAAAGCTGAAGATTCTAATTACTAATTTGGATTTATTTTTCATTTTTGCAATATTAATAAATTCTTGATAATAAAATCATGTAAAAGTTAATATGAATTAAAAAATTCAAAAAAAACACTAAATTAAAGATTAGAATAACTATTTTTAAAAAAAAAATCATGAAAAAAATTTTAACCGCTTGTTTTATATTAATTTTTGTTTTCACTTCTCAAGCAACACATTTAATGGGAGGTCAAATAACAACAACTTATATTTCTTCTGACACTTCTGGCTCTCATTATTTTTTAGAATTAGATTTGTACAGAGACACATTAGGAATTAATGTAGATACAATACAAGAAATAGAAATATGGTCAT
>ERZ1047821.57-NODE-57-length-95572-cov-13.027786_pt1 | contig 95572 bp, 92 predicted proteins | sample MGYA00383096_ERZ1047821 | MGnify/ENA primary metagenome ERZ1047821 (study PRJEB29581, sample SAMEA5548366) | metagenome | biome: marine; feature: coastal; material: water | depth 25 m | study: Short-term variability in the microbial, nano- and picoplankton dynamics... | reverse complement strand
TGCTTATCTTCTTTTCCTTTCAACAAATCTTTAACAACTGGTAATTCTTCTTTAAAAGTTTCAACATCAGGGCAAATAGCTCCTTCAAATTTTCCAATTTCACTTTCATAATGATTTCTCATATCAACAACTACTGCTCCATCATCCATTGCTTTATTCCATTCTTTAGCATTTAAATGTGCTCCTACATTTGTAACGTCATATTCGTTAATTGGTAAACCATCAGCAACAATTTGATCTCTTACTTTAATAGTTAATTTGTAAAAAGAGAGGCCGTTTTCTTCAACAGCAATTTTAAATGGCATTTTCTTGAAATATTTATTTGAATGTACATTAGATACGAATTTATCCCAATTATGCTCTGGAACACTTAATTGTGCATTTATCCCCTCATTAGCTAAATATATTCTGCCAAAGACGGATAAGTTTTTCCAATCTTTATATAAAGAATCTCTTAATTCATTGGGATTATCTAAAATCACATAGCGATAAAAAGATATGGTCTTCCTATTAAATTGTTCTTCACCTAGTTTTTTAAGCGCTAGTTCTTTACTCAATTTATTGAACATATCTTTTTTTCCAGTATTTGGGTCCATAATTTCTCTTTTTATCAAGCGATGCAAAGATACAAAATCTCAAAATTTAATCCCCAAAAAATATTTTGATTCAAATAACGTAATATGTTATCTTTGTACAAATCTTTAAAATGGATGAAAAAATTCTAATTATTGGCTCCTCAGGGCAAATAGGTACTGAACTGGTTATTGAACTTAGAAAGATACACGGGAATGAAAATGTAATAGCCTCCGATATAAAAACCTCGTCAGAAGAGGTTATGAATTCTGGTCCTTTTGAATATCTAGATGTAATGGATGAAAGGTTACTTAGAGATATAGTTAAGAGATACAATATTTCGCAAGTATACCTTCTAGCTGCATTATTATCTGCGACTGCAGAAAAAAATATTGAGTTAGGATGGCAACTAAATACTCGATCTCATTCACATGTTTTAGATTTAGCAAAAGATGGTTTAATAAAAAAGATATTTTGGCCATCTTCAATTGCTGTTTTTGGCCCAACAACTCCTAATAATGCTCCTCAACATGCCATTATGGAGCCAAATACGGTTTATGGAATTTCAAAGTTAGCAGGAGAAAGATGGAATGAATACTATTTTAATAAATTTGGAGTTGATGTAAGAAGTTTGCGATATCCTGGTTTACTTGGATGGAAAGCAGCCCCAGGTGGGGGAACAACAGATTATGCAGTAGATATATTCTATAATGCTATTAAATATGGAAAATATACTAGCTTTATTGCAGAAAACACTCAGCTACCTATGATGTATATGTCTGATGCAATAAGAGCAACGATACAAATAATGCAAGCTCCAGCAAATCAAATAAAAATAAGATCTTCATATAATTTAGCAGGAGTAAGTTTTTCGCCTAAAGAAATTGCAGCTGAAATATCCAAACATATTACTAATTTTGAAATTAGTTACAACATTGACTATCGACAAGACATTGCAGATTCTTGGCCTTCATCAATAAATGATTTGAATGCTCAACAAGACTGGGGCTGGAGAAAAAAATATGATTTAGAAAATATTACAAAAGATATGATTGCAAATCTTCAAAAGAAACTGTAACATTACTTAACTATGAGTAGAAAAATTAAAATCTATAATACCCTTTCTCGAAAGAAAGAAGAATTTAAGTCGATTATTAAAAATCATGTAGGGCTATATGTTTGTGGCCCTACAGTTTATGGTGATCCTCATTTAGGTCATGCAAGACCTGCAATAACTTTCGATGTAGTATTTAGGTATTTAAAACACTCAAATTACAAAGTAAGATATGTTAGGAATATAACAGATGCAGGCCACCTTGAAAATGATGCAGAGGAAGGAGAGGATAAAATTGCAAAAAAAGCAAGACTAGAAGAGCTTGAGCCTATGGAGGTTGTTCAATTTTACACTATAAGTTACCATAAAGCTATGAATGCTCTAAACTGTTTACCCCCATCAATAGAACCAAGAGCAACAGGCCATATTATTGAACAAATTGAAATGGTAAAACAAATTCTTAAAAATGGATTTGCTTATGAAGTAAATGGTTCAATATATTTAGATGTAAATAAGTACAATAAAAAATATCCTTATGGTGCTTTATCTGGAAGAAATATAGAGGACACATTAGAAGGGACAAGAGTATTAGACGGTCAATCAGAAAAGAAAAGTGCAGTTGACTTTGCTGTTTGGAAGAAAGCAACCTCAGAACATATTATGAGATGGAGTTCCCCTTGGGGGGAAGGGTTTCCTGGATGGCATATGGAGTGTTCTGCAATGAGCGAAAAATATCTAGGCAAAACTTTTGATATTCATGGCGGTGGAATGGACTTAGTATTTCCACATCATGAAGCAGAAATAGCCCAAAGTAATGCATGTAACAATTGTAACCCTGTGAACTATTGGATGCACAATAATATGATTACTGTAGATGGTAAAAAAATGGGTAAATCTCTTGGGAACTTCATTAATTTAGAAGAATTTTTTGATGGAAATCACGATAAATTAGATAGAGCATATTCTCCAATGACTATTCGTTTTTTCATCTTACAAGCACACTACAGAAGTACAATAGATTTTAGTAATGGGGCTTTACAAGCCGCTGAAAAAGGACTTAAAAAACTTATGAATGCGATGGAAACCTTGCAATCACTTACTTATTCAGATAGCTCAACTTATGATGTAAGTGGACTAGAAAAAAAATGCTACGACGCAATAAATGATGATTTTAACACGCCTATTGTCATTGCACATTTATTTGATGGAGTTAGGATTATTAACTCAGTAAAAGACGGAAAAGAAAGTTTAAAATCTTCTGATGTAGAAAAGTTAAAATCAATTTTCAATATTTTTGTTACTGATATTTTAGGGCTTATTTCTGCTAAAGAAAGTAGTGGAAACGATCTTACAAATGAGGTCATGGAGCTTGTTCTTCAACTCAGAGGAAATGCTAAAAAAAACAAAGATTTTAATACTTCTGATTTGATTAGAGATGAATTAAATAAAGTAGGAATTCAGATAAAAGACAGTAGAGAAGGAAGTAGTTGGGAAGTTAAAAGTTAAATCAAATAGGATGAGCTGAAGATGTGCTAATTTGTTAATTACGAATCAAAATGAATACAAAAAGTGATTGAAAATATTTTAGGGATTTTCCAGAAAAAATTTAAAAAGGTATAAACAAAATGAGAGTTGTGCTAATCATATCTACTTTATTTATTTTTGCTTGTACCAACGAACCAAAGCAAAAAACTGAAACTGTTTCAAAACTGAAAGTAAAAATTGAAGTTCCTACTTTTAATGCAGACTCTGCATATAGTTACATTCAAAAACAAGTAAATTTTGGACCTAGAGTTATCTCATCAAAGGCGTGGAAAAATTGTGCTATTTGGTTAGAAAAAAAATTCAAAAATTACACACAAAATGTAATCGTACAAGAAGCCCCGATCAGAACTTATGATGGCAAAAATCATACTCTAAAAAATATTATTGCAAGTTTCTCTCCAGAGAAAAACAATAGAATAGCCCTTTTTGCACATTGGGATTCTCGCCACATTGCTGACCATGATACTAAAAACCAAAATCGCCCAATACTTGGAGCAAATGATGGAGGAAGTGGAGTTGGAGTTTTAATGGAATTAGCTCGTCATTTTAGCATCAAGAACCCAAAAATTGGAATTGATATTATCCTTTTTGATGCAGAAGATTATGGGCAGCCGGAAAATTCAAAATTCCCATTTATGCAAGATTCTTGGTGCTTAGGTTCTCAATACTGGAGTGCTAATTTACATAAACCCAATTATTATGCTAGATATGGTATTTTGTTAGATATGGTTGGAGGTAAAGACGCTACTTTTAGACACGAAAAAATTTCAGCTTCTTATGGGTATAATGTTTTACAAAAAGTCTGGAGAAAAGCAAATAAATTAGGTTATGGTAATTATTTTATTTTTGAAGATGCTAATGAAATTCTTGATGATCATTACTATGTAAATACAATTACAGGCATACCAACGATTGATATCATTGAATACGACCCAACCACTAAGACTAATTTCAATAAACACTGGCATACCCATAAGGATGATATGGATAACATTGACAAAAATACACTTAATGCTGTAGGACAAACTCTTTTGGAAGTAATCTATAATGAATAAAAAAAGAGCTCACTAAAATCTAATTAGGGCTCCTTTTTTACATAAACTTTTAATTTATTAAGTAATCGTATAACATGCGTTAGGATAAATTTTTAACCATCTGTTTAATTGAGCTTTATTTCTTAAGGTTACAACTAAACCTTCTGCTTTAAAAATTATTTTTGGACTACTATTTTTAATTTCGATTACAGTATTAAGAGTCTTTTTAAGACTTTTTTTTCTTTTATATTTTTTTACCTCTACCATTTCACTAAACATTCATTGGAATCTCCATAATTAGGACTCTACTCCCAATTGAACTAGAAATATTTATTGAATCAACCTGCCATAAACCAATAGCATCGCGTTTGTTTAATATATCTCCATTTATTTCAACCTTACCATCTATAATAAAAATATATATGCCATTGGAAGTTGAATGTAATTTATAATTCGAAGTAGTAGTTTTTGTAAATTCTCCTAAACTAAACCATGAATTTTGATGAATCCAAACTCCTTGGTCTTTAATGTTAGGAGAAAGTATTTGTGAAAATATATTTGGTTTAATAAGTGACTTTATTGATAATTGCTGATAACGTGGAATAACATTTATTTTATTTGGATGAAGCCATATTTGAAGTACTTTGGCCGGCAAAATATCATCTCCATTATATTCGCTATGTTGAATACCTTTTCCTGCACTCATAACTTGAATATCTCCTTTCTTAATAACACTTCCATTCCCCATATCATCTTTATGCTTTAGGGAGCCCTCCAACGGAATTGTAATTATTTCCATATTATCATGTGGGTGAGTACTAAATCCTTTACCTCCTAAAATAGTATCATCATTAAGTACTCTAAGTGCTCCAAAATTCATTCTATCTGGATTATAATAGTTTGCAAAACTGAAAGTATGGTTAACTTTTAACCAACCAAAGTCAGCGCTATTTCTTGAATTAGCTTTGTGAATTACAGTGTTTTTAGTTTTATTTTCTTTATTTGGCATATGATTAAAACCTATATTTTTTCTTAAAATATTAAAACTAGTATTTATTTTTTGTACTGATGATGATACTTTAGGTATTAATAAACCAGAAAAAATACCCAATATAGATTTTTTAATAAAATCTGGACGTTTCATTTACTGTTAAAATGATAAGTTTATCACTAAATCAAATTCGTCATAGATCATATTATCTCCTAATCCCTTAAAAAAACTTCCAGAACCATACTTAACATTAAATTTTGTTCTATCAATTTTAAGTTTAGTCAATGCACCGTTCTTTTTAATAGTTGTATTGAAATATACTTCTTCCGTATGTCCTTTAATATTTAATTCAGCCATACACTCATATGTGTTTTCATTAACTAAAGATACTTTAACTATTTTTAATGTAGCTCTTGGAAACTTAGAAACACTGAAAAAGTCATCCGACTTTAGATGTCCTTCGAGTTTTCCTTTGTATTCTCCAGTTAAATCTGTACATACTAATGAGTTCATATCGATTATAACTTCACCACCAGTTAATTTTTTATTTTCAAATAATAGAGAACCGGAAGCTACATTTATTTCTCCCTCATGACTTCCTGTAACTTTATGCCCTTTCCAGAATACAGTACTTTCTTTAACATCGATTTTGTTTTCTTTAACTAGACTAGTTGCATTAGCATAAAATACAGATCCAGCAAAAATTACTAGAGTAAATAAAATAGATTTAATAATTCTGTTTGTATTCGCATGTGATCCATCACAATTGCCATTTGGATCTTTAGTTTTTCCACATTGACATTTCGCTCTTTTTGATGATTCTTTCATTTTAATTTTCATTTTAATTAATATTTATTTAATAGTTTTGCAAAGTAACTAATAAAAGTAATATAAAGTAACTGTAACAAATAAGTAACTTTAAAAAACTAGTAATATTAATGTAACTAATAATAATATGAAGGAAAATAGTAAATGTACAGCAAGTATTTTTAACAAAAAAGTTGGAGGTAAATGGAAGTTAACAATCATCTATAATCTTCGCAATAAAGATTTACGTTTTGGTCAATTAGCAAATTTAATTGAGGGAATTTCACGAAAAGTTCTTACAGATCATCTTAAGCAATTAGAGGTTGACAATCTTATAAAAAGGGAATCATTTAATGAATCTCCACCAAGAGTTGTATACTCACTTACAAAGTCAGCAAAAGCTCTGCAAAAAGTACTTTATTCAATTGATAAATGGGTTGTTGAATTTGAAATGAAATAAATGACAAAAAACAAAACAACTGTAAAACAAGCATTCAAAGAGTTTATTTGGCCTAGAAAATGGATTGTATTAACTGGACTACTTCTAATTGTAATTAGTAGATTATCAAGTTTAGTGTTGCCATTAAAAAGTAAAGAACTATTAGATGTTATAATCCCAAATAAAGATTTAGAAGCACTAGCTTATTTAGTAATAATTGTAGCCAGTGCTATTTTTATTCAATCTGTAACATCATTTGCATTAGCGAGATTGTTAAGTGTCGAAGCTCAATTGTTAATTTCAAAATTAAGAGTTAAAGTTCAAAAGCAAATGCTGTCTTTACCAATATCTTTTTTTGACAATAATAAATCGGGAGCTTTGGTTTCAAGAATCATGACGGATGTTGAAGGGGTTAGAAATATTATTGGAACTGGATTAGTACAATTATTTGGCGGATCAATTACTGCAATCATATCCTTATTATTATTATTAAATATAAGTGTAGAGTTGACATTATTAGTATTGACGCCTGTACTTCTATTTGCGGTAATTGCAATTAAAGCCTTTGGCTATATCAGACCTATTTTTAGAAAAAGAGGTCAAATTAATGCTGAAGTAAATGGGAGATTGACAGAAACTATGAACGGAGTAAGAGTTATAAAAGGTTTTAACGCAGAACATCAAGAGAGTGAGAGTTTTTCATTAGGGGTTAAAAAATTATTTGAAAATGTTAAAAAGAGTTTAACAGCAACTGCAATCATGACAAGTTCATCAGCATTTTTATTAGGGCTTGCATCAGTAGGTATAATGGGGGTGGGAGGGAAAATGATTATTGAAGGGAATCTTACAACTGGAGATTTTTTATCTTTTACTTTATTATTAGGTTTTATGATAGCCCCTATTGTTCAAATGAGTAATATTGGCAGTCAGCTAACTGAAGCATTTGCCGGACTAGATCGTACTAATGAACTAATGAATATTTCTTCAGAGTACGACAATCTTAATAGAAATATTAAACTTGTAAATGTAATAGGCAATATAGAGTTTCAAAATGTATCTTTTGCTTATGATAAGGGGAAAGAGGTTGTTAATAATATTAGTTTTAATGCACAAAAAGGAACTGTAACTGCTTTAGTTGGATCTTCAGGTTCTGGAAAATCAACAATAGCTTCTTTAATTGCAAGTTTTATCTCCCCTATTTCAGGCTCTATCTATGTTGATGAAAGCAATCTTGCAGAAATAGATTTAAAATCATTTAGAAGTCATTTAGGTGTTGTTTTACAAGATGATTTTTTATTTGAAGGGACAATCAGAGAAAACATCTTATTTCCAAGACCTGATGCAAATGAAGATCAATTGTTAAATGCAGTGCATTCTTCATATGTGAATGAGTTTACTGACCGTTTTGAAAAAGGATTAGATACATTAATTGGTGAACGAGGAGTAAAACTCTCTGGAGGTCAAAGACAGAGAATAGCAATAGCAAGAGCAATTTTAGCAAATCCTAAAATACTAATTTTGGATGAAGCCACTTCTAACCTTGATACAGAAAGCGAAACATTGATTCAAAAAAGCCTAAATGAATTAATGAAAGGTAGAACAACTTTTGTGATTGCACATCGCCTAAGTACAATAAGAAAAGCAAATCAGATATTAGTTATTGAAAATGGTAAAATCGCTGAACATGGAACACATGATGATCTTATTAAGCAAAAAGGTAGATACTATGATTTAGTTACTTTTCAAAGTGTCATATAGATATACGTTACTATGCTAAGCATAGTTTTAAGATTATGAAGAATTATTTTTGAATTGTTTTAAATTATTCTTTGGTAACCAATTTATATGACTTTTCATAAATATTATAAAAATTTAGTTCAGGATATTCCAACATTTACTAAGTTATCTTTTGGCGTAAGATATGTTCTCGAGCATACTCTAGGCTGGTTTCCACCTCTTCTTTCTATTATTAAAAAATGGGAATCCAAAATTCAGAAAAAAATATATACAAGTGTTAAACATCATCCGAAAACTATATTAAAAATAGATGAACTTGACAAACACTACTGTCCATCTAAAATAAAAGATCATTATATAAAAAAAGGGATCCCATTTGTCATACGTGATGGCGCCAAAAATTGGGATGCTTTTAAACATTGGGATTTTTCTTTTTTTAAAGATAATTTTGGTAACCATCCAGTTTTATTATCTAATCATGATGATTTAGGAGAAAATATAGAATCAGAGCCTAGAAATTCGAATCTGAAAAACATAATTGATGGAATCAACAACAACTCATTAGATTATGCTAGATTTAATCCATTACTGGATAATTACCCTCTATTACAAGCTAGTCTTAATCAAAAGTGGTTAAACGATGTTAGAGATACAAAATTTAAAAAACATCATGTTCTTTTTATTGGAAATAAGAAAACAAAAACACCTATTCATAATGCTGGCAATGAAAATTTGTTTGTTCAAATAAGAGGGCAGAAAAAATGGTTAATTTGGCATCAAAATGCTCATTATATATTTAATCCTAAAGTAAATCGAGCACCTGCCAAATCATCAGATATTAACCCTTATAATATTGATAAAAATAACAACTCTGCTTTTCAGTATCTTCCCAAATGTGAGATTACACTAAATGAGGGCGACATAATTTTTATCCCTTCTTATCTATGGCATTATGTAGAAAATAAAACAGCAACAATTGGCATTGGCATAAGATGGCTTTCAGTAAAAAATTCATTTAAAAATAATCCTCTTTTTTCCTTTCTTGAATTACTTAATACATCTCCATCAATATTCACAACATTAAATTGGGAAAAAGGGTTTGACTTTAATAAAATAATGATGTTAAATAAAAATAAATAGCTGTCTTACTTTGTTCTTTTATTTTTTTTTCTGTTAGCAAAAAACTCTTGTTTCTTTTTCTGCTTTTGCTTTTCAAATTCTTTCCTCTGTTGAGGATTCATTGGTAAATCAGTTTGAGGAAATTTATGATTCTTTATTTCAGTTAAAGATGCTTTGATTAATTTTTCTATATCTTTCGCGTATATGTTTTCTTCAGGTTCACAAATAGATATTGATTGTCCCTTTTCTCCAGCTCGACCACACCTTCCAATTCTATGCACATAAGTTTCAGGCTCATTTGGTATATCAAAATTAATTACAAAATTTAATTTATCTATATCAATTCCTCTTGCAGCAATATCAGTAGCAACTAAAACTCTTACTTCTTTGTTCTTAAAAGATTTTAATGCTCTCTGGCGTTGTGGTTGTGATTTATCTCCATGAATTGCAACAGCTGTTATTTTCTTCTTTTTAAGATTTTTAACTAACCTATCTGCACCATGTTTTGTTCTAGAGAAAATTAATACCTGAGAAAGAACCTTGTTTTTTAAAATATCAGTAAGCAATGCTCTTTTATCACTTTTGTTTGTGTAGTAAATAAGTTGGTCTATAGTCTCAGCAGTAGCTGAAGTTTGATGAACAGAGACTTTTTCAGGATAATTTAATATTGAATTTGAAAGTTTAAGGATGTTATTTGGCATTGTTGCTGAAAAGAAAAGTGATTGTCTCTGCCTTGGTAATTTATCGATTATTTTTTTAATATCGTTAATAAACCCCATATCAAGCATACGATCTGCCTCATCCAGCACAAAATATGATATATCTTTAAGTGATATATAGCCTTGACTCATAAGATCTAATAATCTTCCTGGTGTTGCAATTAATATGTCTATACCTTTTTTTAGTTTATCAGTTTGTTTAATCTGTTTAACACCTCCAAATATTACTGTATTATTTATATCTGTATATTTTGAGTAAGTAGTGAAATTTTCACCTATTTGAATAGCAAGTTCGCGAGTTGGGGTTACGACTAAGACATTTATTCTCTTAAAAGAAGGCTTATTTTTATCAACTATCATATGATGTAAAATTGGCAATGCAAAAGCAGCTGTTTTACCTGTACCTGTTTGAGCAGATCCAAGAATATCTTTCTTATTTAAGATATGTGGAATTGCTTTTTCTTGAATTTTTGTAGGATTAATATATCCCTCATCTTTTACTGCTTTAAGTAAAAATGGATGTAACTTAAGGTCGTCAAATTTCATAATATTTTTTAATATTATACAAAGTTAAAATAACAATGAAACATTTGTAATTCACTCTCCACAACCTTCAACATACAAAATTTCAAAATCATATACCACAAGAATTTTCTTGCTATTTCTGGAGTCAATTTTCATTATAGCATCAAGCATAGATTCCATAGGAAAATATTCCATTTCACATACTGCTAAATACAGCCTTTCTAATTCTTTAATATTTTCATTAGGAAATTCAAGTTCGTACTCCAAGAGTGATTCTTCATCTTTAAAGATATGAAGACCTTCACCATAAATCCACCAACCTTTATAGTTTTTTGAAGATGTATCTTCGGCTATATTTTTTAATTGTGTTTCCGATTGTTGTTTAAAATTCAACGATTCAGATTCAATCTTACAAGAAGATAGCAAAATTACGATCACAAAAAATAAAGTAATTTTTGTTACTTTCATCTGTAAAAATTCATTTCATCAATATATTTCCATGCATTCTCTGGAACAAGATATGAAACATCTTTGCCTAATTTAATTGAATTTCTAATAAATGATGCAGAAACTTCCATTTGTGGGACATCTTTTATTACATATATATTTTCATCCTCAGTGTAATTATCAAATCCGTTTCTTGGATAAACATAAATTTTAAAATCTGAAATAATCTGTGAATAATTTTTCCATTTATGCAGATTTCTTAAATTATCTGATCCAATAATTATTACATATTCATCATCAGGGTTTTTTTCCTTCAATCTAACCAAAGTATCAATTGTATATGATGGTTGAGGCATACTAAATTCAATGTCTGAGACAAGCAATTTATTATTGTTTTCAATTTCTGATTTAATTATCATTAAACGATGATGTTGATGTAATAATGTTTTTTTTGCTTTAAACGGATTCTGAGGTGATACAACAAGCATAACCTTTTCTATGTCAGTAAATTCAGCTAAATAAGAAGCTATTACTTTATGCCCAATATGCATTGGATTAAAACTTCCGAAAAATAAACCAACTTTCATTTATTAATTTATAAAATCATTAACAAGACATAAGACTTCGTTGCAAGCTAATGAAAAATCATCATTTAATACTATTTTGTCAAATTCAAGATTTCTTGAAATTTCAGATTCGGCTTTATTTAACCTTATGTTGAGGGCGTCTTCATTCTCCGATCCTCTATTACTTAACCTTTTTTGTAAAATTTCTAATGACGGTGGCATAATAAAAATAGCTAGACAATCTTGACCAAATTTTTGTTTAATATTCAAAGCGCCTGTTACATCAACGTCAAAAACTACAATTTTATTAATGTCTGTAATTCTTAAGATCTCAGACTTTAAAGTCCCATAAAATTGATTGTCATAGACTTCTTCCCATTCTAATAAATCATTTTCTTTAATTTTTTTTTTAAACTCCTCATTAGTAAGAAAATAATAATCTTTTTTATCGATTTCATTTTCTCTTTTCGCTCTACTAGTAGCCGAAATAGAGAAAGTTAACTTCTTTTGATTTTTTAATAAAAAATGAACGATAGAAGTTTTACCTGCTCCAGAAGGCGCTGAAATCACAATAAGTTTTGACATTATAAAATATTTAATAGCTGTTCTTTAATTTTTTCTAATTCATCTTTCATTTGAACTACAATTTTTTGCATCTCAACATCTGAAGATTTAGAGCCAATTGTATTTATTTCTCTTCCTATTTCTTGAGATATAAATCCTAATTTTTTACCATTAGGTGCGCTAGAATCCATAGAAGTAATAAAATAAGTTAAATGCGCATCTAATCTTACTCGTTCTTCTGTAATATCCTGTTTTTCTAAGTAGTAAATAAGCTCTTGTTCGAATCTATTCTGATCAATGGATTTACTTTCAATCTCAGACAGTTTTTTTGTTAAATTATTTTTAACTTTCTCTATTCTTTTTTCTGATAAAGGAATAATAAGTTTTAAAAAAATAGCAATTTTATCGATTCTAGATTTAATATCTAGCTCTAATTTTTCTCCTTCCACTATTCTGTATTGCACTAAATTAGAAATAGCAGTATCTATAGCCTGACTAATATTATGCCATTCATCTTTGTTTGCTATCTCTTTTTCTTTCTCAAAAACATCGGGCATCTTAAGTAATGCAGGTAGTATATCTGCTTCATAGCCTCTCATTTTAAAATATGATTGCTTATTCAAGCCAAGGTCATTTTTTAATTGTAAAATCTGGTTATGATAATCTTTTAAAACTTCGATATTCAGACTAAGATTGGTAGAAGATACCATATTTTGTCGCCAAATTGAAAGTTCAATTTTTCCTCTATGCAATTTTTTAGATAATAACTTTCTTAATTCTATCTCTTTATCTCTATAGCTTGAAATCATCTTGATATTCGTGTCTATCTGCTTTGAGTTAAGAGATTTTACTTCAATTGTAAAATGTGATTTTTCTAGATTGATTTCGGCTTTGCCATAGCCTGTCATAGATTGTATCATTATGTAAAATTTTTACAAATTTAGGAAAGTTTCTGTTTCATTGACTCAGAAGGACGGATACTTACTAAGTAAACACCTGAAAAAATAAGTACTGACGCTATAATCTTTTTTTCATCTAAAAAATCAGCGCCCAAAAATATTGCAAAAAGAGATGCTAGAATAGGCTGTAAATATATATAAATGCTAACAGTAGAGGCAGTAAGTGTTTTTAATGCAGAGGAATTTAATAAGTATGCAATAAATGTAGTACATACGACTACAAATATTATTTCTAAATAAATATTAACAGGTATAGTTCCCCATTTAACATTTGTTAAATCATCGTATCCAAATGGTAAAACAAATAACAAACCAAAAGCAAACACATAAAATAATACTGTCAATGGATGATATTTATTTAATAATGGCTTAACGATAACTAAATACAAACCATAGCTTGTAGCATTAATAAAAACAAATAAATTTCCGGTTGAATTATTAGAAGATAAATCAATAGCTCCATCGCTTAAAATTAATGTAGATGCACCTATAAATCCTAAAGTTATACCAAGAATCTTTTTAAAAGAAATAGCTTCTTTAACTATTATAAAAGAAAGTAGCATTACTAATATTGGATTAGTAGTCATAACTATGGCTGCATTAATGGGTGTTGTTAAATTTAACCCCTCAAAAAAAAAGAGTTGATTTATTGCTACACCAAATAAACCACATATCGCAAAGCGTAAAATATCTTTAAGTTCTATTTTTTGAAAAAAAAATATAAAGTATGAAAATGAAAACAAAAATAATGCCCCCATTACTCTCAACAAAATAAAGGCAGATGGCAAAATAAAATTAGGCATAACATCCTTTGCTATAGTGAAATTTAATGCATAAATTAAATTTGCTATTAATAATGAAATATGAGCTTTAAGAATTTTATTCAATTGAAATTATTATTTAACAAAAGTAAAATTTATTGAGCCAACTTTTAATACTTTTGTTTTAATAATACTATAAAATGAAATTCGGAACTAAAACTATACATGCCGGTCAAACAGCAGACCCAACAACAGGTGCTATCATGACTCCAATTTATCAAACTTCAACTTACATTCAAAAAAGCCCTGGAGATCATAAAGGCTTTGAATATTCCAGAACAGGTAATCCCACTAGAAATACATTAGAGAAAAATATTGCAGCACTTGAAAATGGAAAGCACGGGTTATGTTTTGGATCAGGTTTAGCAGCAGTTGATGCAATAATTAAACTATTATCTCCTGGAGACGAAGTTATATCAACAAATGATCTATACGGAGGTACATACCGAATTTTTACAAAAGTTTTTGAAAATTTTGGAATTAAATTTCATTTTGTCGGTATGGAAAACATAAGCAACTTAGATTCATATATAAACAGTAAAACTAAAATGATTTGGGCTGAAACTCCAACAAATCCAATGCTTAATATTATAGATATTAAAGCATTAAGTATAATTTCAAAGAAGAATAAACTTACATTAGTAGTTGATAATACATTTGCAACACCTTTTTTACAACGCCCTTTAGATTTAGGTGCTGATATTGTAATGCATTCTTTAACAAAGTACATGGGAGGTCATTCTGATGTAGTTATGGGCGCAGCAATCTGCAAGGATGATGCAATTGCAGAAAAATTATTCTTCATTCAAAATTCGTGCGGAGCTGTTCCAGGGCCAATGGATTCTTTTTTAGTTTTAAGAGGTATAAAAACCTTACACATAAGAATGCAAAGACATTGTGAGAATGGAAAAGAAATTGCAACATTTTTAAATAACCATCCTAAAGTTGATAAAGTTTACTGGCCTGGTTTAAAAACACATCCAAATTATTCTGTTGCAAAAAATCAAATGGATGATTTTGGTGGTATGATTTCTTTTAACTTAATAGGAAACAATTTAAACGATGCAATTACAGTAGTTTCCAATACACATTACTTCACTCTTGCAGAAAGTTTAGGTGGAGTAGAATCTTTGTGTGGACATCCTGCAAGTATGACTCATGCAGCCATTCCTAAAATAGAAAGAGAGAAAACAGGTGTAGTCGATTCTTTAATTAGATTAAGTGTTGGGATAGAAGATATTAACGATTTAGTAAATGATTTAGAACAAGCACTTTCAAAAATATAAATGGGGAAAACTGCATTTATTACTGGTTCTAGCAAGGGGATAGGTAAAGCGCTTACGCTTCTTTTACTAAAAGAAAATTATTCTGTAATCGGCTATTCAAGAACAAACACAATTAGTCATCCTAATTTTACGCATGTAAAAATCGATTTGTCAAATTTGAAAGAAGTTCAGAATATTACTTTTCCCAGCGCACATAAAGATGATGTATTACTTATAAATAACGCTGCCAATCTTGGTGAAATTATGCCATTACATCTAAAAAATTCTAGTACAATTATAAAGGATTATAACTTAAATATCATTACGCCAACTTTATTATGTTCTATATTTATTAATATTTTTTTAAAAAATAAGAAAACTATTATAAATGTTAGTTCAGGTGCTGCAAAATCAGATATTCCATCATGGAGTACATATTGTGCAACAAAATCTGCGCTAGACAGATTAACTACTGTTCTATCAGAAGAAACACATGAAAAATTAAATGTTTTTTCAATTCATCCAGGTATTGTTGATACATCAATGCAAAAATCAATAAGAGAAGCAGATGGGAAGCTATTTCCTATGCTAGATAGATTTATTAAATATCATGAAGATAATGAACTTGAAGATGCTGATAAAATTGCTGAAAAATTCTATTATGTCATAAAAAACAAAGACAAATTCAGTCAAAAAATACTTTTTCTTAGAGATATATCAATTTAGACTCTTCTAAACATATATTTTTTAACTAAAACTATCTTAAAACATTAATTATCAATAATTTATAAGCATCTGTAATTTTTAACAATTTTATGTTTAAAAACTAACGAAATATATTAGCTTGATAATCAATATATTAAATTTAATCACTTGAAAATCAGTATTTTAAATATCTTAAAATACATTACATATAGAAATTCAGTTTAAAACAATTTAAATAATATTTTATTGCAACTATTTAGTTTCAAGCAAATTATATTCTAAGTTTGGCATCAGTATTAACCAAATTAAATAAAATTATGGAAGGAGTATTTAAGTACATGAACGGGTTCTTTAAAGGACTAACAGGTTTAATCATGACAGTTTTAGGTCTTGGTATAGCAGTTGAAATCCTTTACGGAGGAGGAGCTCTTATGGGGATTTCTGTTATTGACAACATAATGGCAGTTATTAATGGGCTAGGAAGTGCTGGATTTGCAGGTCTAGTTGGTCTAGTTATTTTATTTAACCTACTAACATCAAAGTAAAATAAATAAATGTTTTTTTAATAAAATAGCCCTGCTTAAGCAGGGCTATTTTTATTTTATATATTTACATAAATTTCAAATTAAATGAACAATCTATTTGCTAATCTTCAAAAATTATTAAAATCTGCTATTTCTATTGGCATACAGTTTTTATGCGTAGGAGTTATTATACAATTATTAATAGATGAAAAAATACTTGGTTGGGATCCAATAGGAAATATTCAAAATGCAGGACCAGCATTTATAGGAGTAATTGCTTTTATTTTACTTTATATACTATTTATCAAAAAGCAAAATTAATGAGCTTGTAGCCAGTTCGAACCTTTGCCAATTTCTACAGTTAATGGTACAAGAAGTTTGACGGCATTCTCCATTTTATCCTTTATTAGAGATGTTAATTCCTCAACTTCTGATATATGCGCATCAAAAACTAATTCATCATGCACTTGTAATAACATTTTAGATTGCATTTCACGTTTTTCCATTTCTTTACTAATATTTATCATAGCAATCTTAATAATATCAGCTGCTGAGCCCTGTATAGGCGCATTTATTGCATTTCTTTCTGCCATAGCCCTTATCATTCCGTTTCTTGCATTAATATCTTTAAGGTATCTTCTTCTTCCCATTACAGTCTCAACATATTCTTTTTCTCTTGCCTGGTTTATTGACCAGTTCATGTATTCTTTAACCTGTGGAAATTGATCGAAATAACTGTCAATAATTTCCTGTGCCTCTTTTCTACTTATTCCAATATTTTGAGATAGTCCAAATGCAGATATCCCATAAATTATACCAAAATTAACTGACTTTGCATTTGAACGCATAATTCTATCAACATCTTCTAATGGAACATTATATACTTTGGCTGCTGTAGCAGAATGAATATCAATTCCATTGTTAAATGCATTTAGCATTCCTTTATCATTACTTAAAGAAGCCATTATTCTAAGCTCAATTTGTGAGTAATCTGCTGCTATCAAGGTAAAATTAAGATTTCTTGGAATAAAAGCTTCACGAACTTTCATACCTAAGTCAGTACGAATTGGTATATTTTGAATATTTGGATTAACTGAAGATAATCTTCCTGTTGAAGCTACAGATTGATTAAAAGTAGTATGGATTCTATTAGTGTTAATATTAACTAAATTAGGAAGTGCATCAACATACGTAGAAAGTAATTTTTTGATAGCTCTGTAAGACAAAATCTTACCAATTATTGGATGTATATCCTTTAGCTTAAGAAGTATTTCTTCTGAAGTTGAATATTGGCCCGATTTGGTTTTCTTAGGTTTTTTGCTGAGTGACATCTTTTCAAATAATAATTCCCCCATTTGTTTTGGAGACGATATATTAAAGTTTTCTCCAGCCATTTCATGTATAGTAGATGTGATTAGTTCTAAATCATCAGTAAGTTTAATGCTATAGTTTTTAAGCATAGCTACATCAAGTGCAATCCCTTCTATTTCCATATTTGCGAGAACATAAGTTAAAGGGATTTCGATGTTTTCAAACAGATCTGCTAAATTGTTATCCGTCATTTCTTTAATCAAAATTTTGGATAACATAAAAATATTAAGTGAATGTTGGCAGGCATAGCTAGTAACCAAATCTCTATTTATATCAGAAAATAATTGACTATCCTTACCTTTTCCTAAAATACTTGTTCTTTCAATTATCTGAGATGACAGATAATTTTCAGAAATTAATCGTAACGTGTGTCTTCTATCAGGGTGTAATAAATAATGTGATATCTGTACATCAAACAAATTCCCTTTTAAAAAAATACCATGAAGATGTAAGGCTTTGATTGAGAATTTTAAATCAAAGCCAATAATCTTAATTTCAGGATTTCCAAAAATTTCTTTACAAATAGTTATACTTGACGAGTTAAAAGGCAAGTAATAACCTTCTTCATTTCGAAAACTAATAGCAATACCAACAATTTGAGTTAAGAGTGGATTAGCAGTATTTGTTATTAAATGAAAAGAAAACTCTTTTATTTTTTTAATCTCAGAAATAAGTTCTGATAGTAACTTTTGATCGTCAAGAAAAATAAACTTATTGTTTACAGATTCATTCTTAGAGTTTGAAACAGATTCTGAAAATAAGTCAAATTGAGATGATGATGGTTTGTTTTTCTCATTAAAATTTGTGGTTTCAATTGAATTGTCTAAAGATTGATTATTTTCAATTATTCTTTTTAAAAGAGTTTTAAACTCTAACTCTTCAAAAAGATTTGTGATTTTTGTAATATCTAATTGTTGATATTTTAAAATTTCCTCATCAAATTCGATAGGAACATCTAAAATTATTGTAACCAGTTTTTTACATAATAATCCAATTTCTTTTGAAGACTCTACAGTCTCTTTAATTTTACCTTTAAGAGTATGCGAGTTATCAAATAAACCTTCCATAGAATCAAACTGTTTAAGAAATTTTTGTGCAGTTTTTTTTCCTACACCAGAAATTCCAGGAATATTATCAGCAGAATCTCCCATCATTCCTAAAAAATCTATTACCTGATCAACTCTTGAAATTTGAAATTTTTCAAGTACTTCAGGGATTCCCCATATGCTCGTAGGTGCCCATTTTGTACCTGGCCTATACATAAAGATATTTTCTGAAACTAATTGAGCAAAATCTTTATCAGAAGTCATCATGTATGTGACGAATCCTTTTTTCTCGGCTTTCTTAGCTAATGTGCCTATTACATCATCTGCTTCATAGCCATCTTTATATAGTTTAGGAATATTAAAAGCATCTAACAATTTATCAATGAATGGCAATGCGTCTTTGATGCCATCTGGCATAGCATCTCTGTGAGCTTTGTATTGCGGATACTCAACATGTCTTGCGGTAGGAGTGCTTCTGTCAAAAACTACTGCAATATGTGTTGGTTTTTCCTTGCGTATAACTTCAATTAAAGTATTTGTAAAACCTAAAATAGCTGAAGTCTCAAGTCCATTAGAATTAATTCTTGGATTTTTTACAAAAGCAAAATAAGCTCTATATATAAGTGCAAACCCATCTAAAAGAAACAACTTTTTTTTAGTTTTCATTATAAAGTAAAAGTACAACTAATAGATATTATTTAGTTATATTTACATGATAATATGAATATCAATAAAAAAGAAACAAAAGAATTTTTTTTTATTCTTATAATTCCATTTGTATTTCTTTTAATTATGTGGATTGTTAAGTTTGTGGAAATTCAATTTAATTTATCATTTGTTAAATTTGGAATTTATCCAAAAGATATTAATTCTCTTTCAGGAATTTTATTTTCCCCATTTATTCACAAAGATTTTACTCATTTATTTAATAACTCATACCCAATATTGATACTTGGATCGCTATTATTTTCAGCATATCGTAGTATTGCATTACAAATTTTTATTTGGCTCTTTTTTATTTCTGGTTTTTGGCTCTGGATAATTGGTAGAGAATCATATCATATTGGTGCTAGCGGAATGATTTACAGTCTTGCAGCATTTTTATTTGTTAGTGGTTTAATTAGAAAAAACTCAAGGCTGGCTGCGTTAAGTATGATAATTATTTTTTTGTATGGCTCATTAATTTGGGGGGTTTTTCCATTAAAAAGTGGTGTATCATGGGAGGGTCATTTAGCAGGTCTATTTGCTGGATTAATAACAGCAATATTTTACAAAAATGAAGGGCCAAAACCAAAAAAATATCAATGGGAAATTGATGAGGAATTAGAAAAAAGAGTTGAAACTGAAAACGAAATTAAAATTAACTATATTATTACGAAACAAAAAAAACCTTAATCATCCGATCTTTCTAAAATGCCTAAATTTGATGAAAACCAGGTTCGTTCATGCAAATAATATAAGATGAATTTCAAAGCACGATCAAATATTACAATCATAAACGCTTTATCATTATCTAATCCAAAAGCTTTTCCAATAAAAAATGTTGTAACTGAAGCAATGATACTCCATGTGATTGCTTTAATCAAATGCCTTCTTTTACTAATCTTAATTTTACTCATTGAATTATATTTTAAATATCAAATATAAGAATATATCTAATTAAATAACAGAGTTATAATAACTGAAAAAATGTATTTTTGTTTTCAATGAAGAATATTAGAAATTTTTGCATTATTGCACATATAGATCATGGAAAGTCAACTTTAGCAGATCGCCTATTAGAATTTACAGGGGCAGTTTCTGAAAGAGAGGCAGAAGAACAAGTTCTTGACAATATGGATCTTGAAAAAGAAAGAGGAATTACCATTAAAAGTCATGCAATTCAAATGGAATACATTAGCAATGGTGAGCATTATATACTTAACTTAATCGATACCCCTGGGCATGTTGATTTCTCTTATGAAGTTTCAAGATCTATTGCCGCATGTGAGGGAGCTCTTTTAATTGTAGATGCTGCACAGGGAATTCAAGCTCAAACTATATCAAATCTTTACCTTGCATTAGAGCATGATTTAACAATCATTCCGGTTTTAAATAAAATTGATCTTCCATCTGCAGAACCCGAAGTTGTAAAAGATCAAATTGTAAATCTAATAATGTGTGAAAATGATGATATCTTAGCTGCAAGTGCCAAAACAGGCCAAGGAATCGAATCCATATTAAATTCCATTATAGAAAAAATACCTCCACCAATTGGAGATCATCAAGCTCCATTACAAGCTATGATATTTGATTCTGTTTATAATACATTTAGAGGCGTTGAAGCTTATTTCAAAGTGATAAATGGAACTATAAAGAAAGGTGAAAAAGTGAAATTCATGGCTACTGGCATGGAGTATAATGCTGATGAAATTGGAGCCTTAAGATTAAAGCAATTTCCAAAAAAAACATTATACGCTGGTGAAGTTGGCTATATAATCTCAGGAATTAAATCAGCTACAGAAGTAAAAGTTGGCGATACAATAACAACATGTGAGAATGCTGCTTTAGAACCGGTAAAAGGCTTTGAAGAGGTTAAACCTATGGTTTTTGCTGGTATTTATCCCGTTGACACTGAAGACTATGAAGAGCTCAGGAGTTCAATGGAAAAATTACAATTAAATGATGCGTCTTTAACTTTTGAAACAGAATCATCTGCAGCACTTGGGTTTGGATTTCGTTGTGGATTTTTAGGCATGCTACATATGGAAATTATACAAGAACGACTTGAAAGAGAATTTGATATGACAGTAATAACCACTGTACCTAATGTGTCATATTTTGCATATAAAAGAAACGGAGAAAAACTTGAAATACATAATCCATCTGACTATCCAGACCCTAGTGTTTTAGAAAGTGTTGATGAACCTTACATAAGAGCTCAAATCATCACAAAATCTGACTTTATAGGGCCAGTAATGAGTCTTTGCATTGCAAAACGTGGTGAACTAACAAATCAAGTATACTTAACTACTGATAGAGTTGAACTATCCTTTGAAATGCCTTTAGGCGAAATTGTTTTTGATTTTTATGATAGATTAAAATCTATATCGAAAGGCTATGCTTCTTTTGATTATTCGCCAATCGGATATAGAGCTTCAGTCCTATCTAAGCTAGATATTTTATTAAATGGTGACCCAGTAGATGCGTTGTCAGCATTAGTTCACAAAACAAATTCTTATACACTTGGAAAGAAATTATGTGCTAAATTAAAAGAACTTATACCTAGACAACAATTTGATATTGCAATTCAATCAGCAATTGGAGCGAAAATTATTTCAAGAGAAACTGTTAAGGCGTTAAGAAAAGATGTTACTGCAAAATGTTACGGTGGAGATATTTCAAGAAAAAGAAAGTTATTAGAAAAGCAAAAAAAAGGTAAAAAACGTATGAGACAAGTGGGTAATGTTGAAATACCTCAAGAAGCATTCTTATCAGTTTTAAAATTAGATGATTAAAAATTAAACAATGGGTAGAGCGTTTGAATTTAGAAAAGCTAGAAAAATGAAAAGATGGTCAAAGATGGCCAAAACCTTCACTAGAATTGGAAAAGATATTGTAATGGCCGTAAAGGATGGAGGCTCAGACCCTGATTCAAATTCAAGACTTAGGCAAGTGATGCAAAATGCAAAAACAGCAAACATGCCTAAAGATAATGTATTGCGTGCAATTAAAAAAGCAAGTGATAAAGACACGGCAAATTATGAAGAAATGTCTCTTGAGGGATACGCAGTTAACGGTATTGCTATTTTTGTAGATTGTGCGACAAATAATAATAACAGAACAGTTGCTGATGTTCGATCTTATTTTAGTAAGTGTGAAGGCGCGTTGGGAACAAATGGATCTTTAGAATTTATATTTAATCGTAAAGGGGTTTTTACGCTAAGTTCAGAAAATATAAATATGAGCATTGATGACTTCGAAATGGAACTAATAGATGCTGGTTTAGAAGAGTTAGAGATAGACTCTGAAGCAATAACTATTTATTGTGACTTTATAGATTTTAATAATATGCAAATAAAGTTAGAAGATTTAAAAATTGAAATTATAAATTCTGAACTTCAACGTATACCAAATAATTATAAAAAAATTACTGTGGAACAATCAAAAAATGTATTAAAATTATTAGATTTACTTGAAGAAAATGATGATGTCCAACAAGTGTTTCATAACATGGAGTTATCTGAAGAAATCATGATGGCAATGGATAATTAACAAAAATGATAAACGTATTAATCTTAGGAAGTGGAGGAAGAGAACATGCTTTTGCTTGGAAAATCTCTAAAAGTAGTAGTTGTAATAAGCTTTTTATTGCTCCTGGAAACGCTGGTACAAATGATGTTGGCACAAATGTAGATATTGAAATAAATGATTTTAATAGTATAAAAAAATTTGTTTTAATAAATGAAGTTGAAATAGTTTTGGTTGGCCCTGAAGACCCTTTAGTAAATGGAATTTACGATTTTTTTCAAAATGACGATGAATTGAAAAATATTGCACTTATTGGGCCATCGAAACAAGGAGCTCAATTAGAAGGAAGTAAAAAGTTTGCTAAAGAATTTATGTTCAGACATAATATTCCAACAGCTAAATATAAAGCCTTTACGAAAGAAAATCTCAAAGATAGCTCTAAATTCCTTGAAAGTTTATCTCCTCCATATGTTCTAAAAGCAGATGGTCTTGCGGCGGGTAAAGGAGTGTTAATTATCAATGATATAAAAGAAGCTAAGCAAGAATTGAAAAAAATGATATGTGATGGTAAATTTGGTAAGGCATCATCTACAGTAGTAATTGAAGAGTTTTTAGAAGGAACAGAATTATCTGTCTTTGCACTTACAGACGGTATCTCATATAAAATATTACCTTCAGCAAAGGACTACAAAAGAATTGGAGAAGGAGATACAGGATTAAATACTGGTGGAATGGGAGCAATTTCACCCGTCCCTTTTGCTGATAGGTTTTATATAGAAAAAGTAGAAAGAGAGATTATTAAGCCTACAATCAAGGGTCTTATAAAAGATAATATTAGGTACAGTGGTTTTATCTTTTTTGGACTGATTAATGTAAAGGGTCAACCTAAAGTAATAGAATACAATGTAAGGATGGGAGATCCTGAGACTGAAGTTGTTTTGCCTAGAATTTCATCAGATTTTTTAAATCTACTAAAGGGGATAAATGACGGAACGTTTAGTGAAAGAGATTTAGAGATTTCTACAGAAATTGCAGCCACAGTCATGCTAGTTTCAGGAGGGTATCCTTCAAATTATGAAAAAGACAAGTTAATATTAGGCACTGATAAAGTAGACAAAAGTATTATTTTTCATGCAGGCACTAAATTTGATGATGGTTTAAAAACAAATGGAGGTAGAGTTCTAGCTCTAACTTCACTGGCAGAAAATTTAAATTTAGCACTTAAAGCATCATATGATAGTGCAAAACAAATATCATTCAACAAAAAGTATTATCGAACTGATATTGGATTTGATTTATAGAGGAGCGTGCTCTTCATTATCTTTTCTATGCTTTAACATCTTAGCTGTCCATATAACTAAAAATAAAAATATAATACATATATATAAATAATTGATTGAATTTCCAATAGTTTCAACACCCATAAAGATTAAAGAGAAAAAATCTCCAATAGCACAAAATATTTCTTTCATAATTTTTAATTTTCAATTGCAAACTTAAATATTTTAAACGAAAAAAATGTTTTTAAGACATCTAATAAACCCTAAGCCATCAACAATTATATTTTTCGTTTTTTTTTGTATAATTTTTGCATGTATACCTCTATTTCAATATGACATTAATAGTATCTACCAAAATACCAAAGTCAACTCATTTCTATTACTTATCATATCAATAGTTTTGCCTTTTCTTATTAGTATGGGGCTAAATAACATGATATATGAAAAAAATATACTTAAGAAAGAAAACTTACTAATTAGTTTTATTTTTATTTTAATAAGTTGTGCATTTACAAATAACATTAAAGTTTGGACAACAACTTTTTTATTGTTATTCCTATTTAATAATCTATTAAAAAGTTACCAAAAAGAATTGCCATTTTCTCAATTTTATAATGCCTCTCTTATTCTTGCAGTCATATCATTCATCTTTCCAAATGCAATCTGCTTAATATTACTTCTTATAATAAATGGAATAAATTATAGTAATTTAAATCTACGTATAGGAACTACAATAATCTTAGGTTTTATTACACCATATTTATTTTACTTTATTTTTTCTTTTCTTTTGAATAGTAGCATTACAATGCCTGACTTTTTTAATTTTCAAAATACAGAATTTTCATCAATTAACATGTGGCATCATTCCAAAAAAATTTGGATCATTATCTTGATTTGTATATCTCTTTTATCTTTTCTTGAGTTATTTACATGGCTGTATAAAAAAAGTATGAAATCAAGAAGAACATTCATGACAATAATCTGGTTTTTTATTATTTGTTTTATCACTTCGCTTTATTCAACAGGTGAATATTTTTATTTTATGTTTCTTCCTCTTTCAATAATATTAGGTAATTATTTTGTTTACACAAAAAATAGATTGATTGCGAATGTTTTGTTTTTATTGTTAGTAATTTCTTCTATCTATTATAAATACATGATTGGTTTTAATGTGTAAGTTTGTAATCTAAAATATATTTTTATGAAATTTGGTGTTGTTATTTTTCCAGGCTCTAATTGTGATCAGGATATTATTTACATTTTAGAAAAAAAATTGAAACAAGAAGTTGTTAAATTATGGCACAAGGACACAAATCTTCAAAAAGTGGACTTTATTATTTTGCCCGGCGGGTTTTCTTACGGTGATTATTTACGTTCTGGAGCATTGGCGAGATACTCTCCTATAATGAAAGAGATAATTAAATTTGCAAATTCGGGTGGATATGTAATGGGGATATGTAATGGATTTCAAATTTTAACTGAAAGTAATCTATTGCCAGGAGCGCTTTTAAATAACACATCACACAAATTTATTTGTAAAAATGTTTTTTTAAAACCTATTTCTCAAAACACAATTATTACAAAAAAATACACTAAGAATACAATTAAAATCCCTATTGCTCACGCTGAAGGAAGGTACTATGCGGATGAAAGGATATTATCTTCTTTAAATAAAAATGACCAAATACTCTTCAAATATTCAGACAAAGATGGGGTTGTTGAAGCAAATAGTAATCCTAATGGCTCTAAACTTAATATTGCAGGTATATGTAACAAAAATCGAAATGTTTTTGGATTAATGCCTCATCCGGAAAGAGCTGCAGATAATGAACTGAAAAATCAAGATGGTATTGTTCTATTTGAAAGTATCTTGCAAGAATTTAGTATTTAAACCTTACGCCTCATAATATTAAAAGATTTGAAAATTTTTGTATCTCTAGAGCAAAAAAAGTAAACTAAATTTAAACTAATTTCATTCATTTAATTTTCAACTACTTAAGCTACTTATTAACTTATTGTTGAAAAAACTGTTAAGAATCGTTTGTGGAACACTGTTCTAATATTTGACTTTCTTTTTAAACTTGTAGTGATAAAAGTACAACGATAATTAACCACAATAATATCCTGAAAAATATGTCCACTATTTTAAAGAAGCAGAAAAAACATCAAGTTAAAACAAAAAGCCAGAAAATATACTCTTATGAACAAGTTCTAAAATCATCTATATCATATTTTAAGGGTGATGAATTGGCTGCAACAACCTGGATGAACAAGTATGCTGTAAAAAATAATACGGGAGAATTTGTTGAATTATCTCCTGATGATATGCATAAAAGAATGGCAAAAGAATTTGGAAGAATTGAAGCGGATTATAAGTTAAAATATAACCTTAATGGCAGCGCAAAATTTCTTTCACAATATGGACAAGAAAGAGAAGACTTAACAGAGGAAAAAGTTTATAAATATTTTAAAGATTTTGGACATATAATTCCTCAAGGGAGCGTTATGAGTTCGTTGGGGAATTCGTACCAATTAGCTTCACTCTCAAATTGCATTGTGGTACCTGAATTACACGACTCATATGGTGGAGTGTTTTATACAGATCAACAATTAGCTCAACTTTTTAAAAGAAGATGTGGGGTTGGAGTTGATATTTCTAATTTAAGACCAACAGGTGCAAGTGTCTCAAATGCTGCAAAAAGTACCTCGGGAGCAGTTTCATTCATGAATCGCTTTTCAAATACAACAAGAGAAGTTGCTCAGAATGGTAGAAGGGGTGCTTTAATGCTATCTATGGATATCGCTCACCCTGATGTAAAAGAATTTATAACTATTAAACAAGATTTACAAAAAGTAACAGGTGCAAATATTTCGATTAGATTATCTGACGAATTTATGAAAGCAGTAGAATCTAATAGTGAATATACACATAAATGGCCAATTGATTCAAACACTCCAAAATTCACTAAAACAGTTAATGCTAAAGAATTATGGGATACAATTATTGAATGTGCACATAATACAGCAGAACCAGGTTTGATTTTTTGGGACAGACAACACTGGTATTCAACTTCATCTGTATATCCAGGCTATAAGAACACATCTACAAACCCATGCTCTGAGATTGCAATGCAAGGAGGAGATAGTTGTAGATTAATTGCTATGAATCTTTATAATTTTGTAGAAAATCCATTTACTAAAGATGCTAAATTTCTTATGGAGGATTTTTACAAAGCTACATACGAAGGACAAAGATTGATGGATGACTTAGTAGATTTAGAAAATGAAGCTATCGGTAGAATTTTATCAAAAATTGACTCAGATGAAGAACCTGAAAAAATTAAAGCAGTTGAAAGAGAAACATGGGAATTGTTGTTAAAAACAGGAGTTGAAGGTAGAAGAACAGGACTAGGATTTACCGCACTTGCAGATATGGTAGCTGCTTTAGGAATGTCTATTGACTCAGATGAAGCAATTACAAAGGTTGAAGAAATAATGAAGGAAAAATGTAGAGCTGAATTTGATAGCTCTATTGACATGTCTTTATCAAGAGGAAGCTTTGTAGGTTTTGATGCGAAAATTGAAAAAACTTCAGAATTTGTACAGATGTTAGAAAATGAATTGCCAGATGTATATGAAAGAATGATGAAATTTGGAAGAAGAAATATCTCAATAAGTACTGTTGCCCCAACAGGTACATTAAGTATGTTAGCTCAAACATCATCAGGAATAGAGCCAGTATTTATGACACATTATAAAAGGAGAAGAAAACTCAATGAGCAGGATAAAGAAGCAAAAGTGGACTTCATTGATGATTCTGGAGATAAGTGGCAAGAATTCACAGTATATCATCATAATCTAAAAAAATGGATGGATATTACAGGTGAAACAGATATTAAAAAAAGTCCATATTCTGGTAGTACAGCCCCTGAAATTGACTGGGTTAAAAGAGTAGAGATGCAAGCTAAAGTACAGAAATATGTAACTCACTCGATAAGTTCTACGATTAATCTACCAAATGATGTATCGTTAGAGGAAGTTAGTAATATCTACTTAGAATCTTGGAAACAAGGCACAAAAGGTATTACAGTTTATCGAGACGGATCAAGATCTGGCGTACTTGTTTCAGCTGATGACAAAAAAGAACAAGTGTTAGAAAACTCTGAATTTAAAGAAACTAAAGCCCCATCAAGGCCTGAAAGGCTAGATGCCAAGGTTGTAAGGTTCCAAAATAACAAAGAAAAATGGATAGCAGTTGTAGGGCTTTTAAATGGAAGGCCGTATGAAATTTTCACTGGTAAAACTGAAGATGTTTTCAATATGCCAGCTGCAGTTGAGTACGGTTGGGTTCTGAAAAAAAGAAAAGAAGATGGCTCCTCACAATATGATTTTCAATATGAAGATAAAGACGGATATAAAGTTACTATGGGAGGGCTTTCACGTTCATTTAATAAAGAATTCTGGAATTATGCTAAACTTATTTCTGGAGTATTAAGACATGGGATGCCATTACATTATGTTGTAGATTTAATAGGCAAGATGAACTTATATGATGAAAATATCAACACATGGAAAAGTGGAGTTGTAAGAGCTCTTAAAACATTTATTGCAGATGGAACGAAAGTTAGTGATCACACATGTGGTGAATGTGGAGATGAAGGATTAATATATGAAGAAGGCTGTCTTAAGTGTGTTAGCTGCGGTTACAGCAAATGTGGGTAATACCTTTAATAAATGCTAAAAAGAGTATTAAGTATATTGTATTTTAATTTCTTTATAATAGAAAAAAGTATGCTTAAAATATTATTGGTATGCAAAAATCAATCTTAACCCTTATAATCATTTTACATACAAGCTGTGCAAATATCGTCGCTCCAACTGGAGGTAAAAGAGATATAGATCCTCCTAAAATTAAAAATATTACAATTGTAAAAAATGACAAGAAATCTTTAGATAATGTAATTTTATTTGAATTTGATGAAAATATACAGCTGAATAATTGGGACGAAAACTTCTACATTTCTCCAATAATAAAAAATTTACAAAAAAAAATAAAAGGAAAATTTCTTTACTTATCAATCAAAGATACATTACATAAAAATAAAAGCTACAATATTTCTTTAGGTCAATGCATCAAAGATATAAATGAAGGAAATATCTTAGATACCTTGAGTTATATTTATAATAACAATAACTTAGAGCATACTGTACTAAGTGGTGTTTTAAAAGATTCATATACTTTAGAATATTTAGAAAATTACTGGATAATGTTGTTTGACGAAAAAATTGAAGATTCACTTTTAATCAAAAATACTCCTAAGTATATTTCTAAAACAGATAAAAAAGGAAGATTTCATTTTCCTAACTTAATAAATGAGAATTATAAAATTCTAGCACTTTCTGGATTTGATTTGATTTTTAATACTGATGAAAAAATTGCATTTTTAAATAGAAAAATAAATACTGTAAAAGATACATTTATTTCACTTCTTGCTTTTAAAGAAAATATTGAAAATGAAACAATTGATTCAAATTTATATATTAAAAAGGACTCTTTAATTGAAAGAAAAGAAAGTGTAGGCTTAGGTCAATTAGAAATTATAACTGAACTTAATTCATCATCTATTTTTCAATTATTGCAGAAAAATAAAGTTGTCTCTGAGCATTATTTTGATCAAAAACCATTTTTAATCAAATCGATAGAACCTGGAAAATATCAATTAAAGTGTATAGAGGATAGAAATGAAGATAAAATTTGGAATACTGGAAATTTACAGAAACAGATACAACCTGAAAAAGTATTTAATTATCAATCTGAAATTTTAATTCGTTCAAATTGGGATCTAGAAATAGAATGGGTTATAATAGAGTGAAAGAATCTTGATCGTTTAAAAAATTCATCTTATTTCTTTTGTTTGATAGAGATTTTTTTGAAATTACAACTTGTAAGATATCTTCCTTATTATCAGTAGCTGCAAAAATTTCTTTTCCAAAAGCATCAAAAACTTTGGAATGACCATTAAATTCTATTCCATTTCCATCTTGACCAATTCTATTTAATCCTACTGTATAACATTGATTCTCTATCGATCTAGCCTTTAACAGTGTGTCCCATGCATCTATTCGTGCTTTTGGCCAATTAGCCAAATAAATTAAAACATCGTAGTCTTCAGTATTTCTTGAAAAAACAGGAAAACGTAAATCATAGCAAATTAACGGGCAAAATTTCCAACCAAAATCACTAACTATTAAACGTTTTTTACCTTTTGAAATATACTTATTTTCCTTAATTATAGAAAATAAATGCCATTTATCATATGTTATAATATCTCTGCTTGGTGATATCCAAACAAGTCTATTATATATTTTATCATTTTCTTTTATCATTAATGTTCCTGTAACAATACAATTTTTCTTTTTCGAAACAGCTTGCATCCATTTAATTGTTTTTCCATCCATACTTTCTGCTAAATGAGAAAATTCTGGGCAAAAGGAAGTGTTAAACATTTCAGGTAATAAAATAATATCTGTATTTTCTATTCTAGAAATTAAATTTGAAAAATGTTGAAGATTTTTATCTATATCTTTCCAATAAATTTTTGACTGCAGTAGTGATAAATTTAATAATTCTTGCATTAATTTATTCAGAAGTTGAAAAAGTAGCGGCTAAAAATTCTCTATTCATTTTAGCAATATATTCAATAGATATACTCTTTGGACACTCTATCTCGCAGGCTCCAGTATTTGTGCAGTTTCCGAATCCTTCATTATCCATTTGCTGTACCATATTCTTTACTCTTTGTTTTGCCTCTACTTGACCTTGAGGGAGATATGCAAATTGAGATACTTTAGCCGCGACAAATAGCATTGCTGATGAATTCTTACAAGTTGCAACACAAGCACCACAACCAATACAAGCAGCTGCGTCAAAAGCTTTGTCTGCGTTCATCTTAGGAATAGGCAATGCATTTGCATCTTGAGTATTACCGGATGTGTTAACTGAAACAAAGCCTCCTGATTGCTGAATTCTATCAAAAGAAGATCGATCAACAATTAAATCTTTAATTACTGGCATCGCTGCAGATCTCCATGGCTCAATATAAATTGTTTCACCATCTTTAAACATGCGCATATGTAATTGACAAGTTGTAACATTTTTTGCTGGGCCATGAGCTTCTCCGTTAATATAAAGTGAGCAACTTCCACAAATACCTTCTCTACAATCATGATCAAATGCTACAGGCTCTGTTCCCTCATTTATTAGCTGTTCATTCATAACATCTAACATCTCTAAAAAAGATGCATTTTCAGATATTCCTGAAACATTATATGTTTCTAAAGCTCCTTGAGCATTTCTATTTTTCTGTCTCCAAACTTTTAAAGTTAAATCCATAGCTTTTATTTATAAGATCTTTGTTTTAATTCAATATCATTAAATTCTAATTCCTCTTTGTGCATTTTTGAATTTTCGGGTTCACCTTTATATTCCCATGCAGCAACGTAAGTATAATCTTTATCATTTCTTTTGGCTTCTCCTTTTTGTGCCCCATCTAACTCAACTGATTCTTCTCTAAAATGACCACCACAACTTTCGTTCCTACTTAACGCATCTTTAGCAAAGAGTTCTCCTAGCTCTAAAAAATCAGCAACTCTACCAGCTTTATCAAGTTCGGAATTTAAAGAAAACTGATCTCCAGGTATTCTTAAATCTTTCCAAAATTCATCGCGAATTTCTTTAATCTTTTTCATTGCAATTTTTAGCCCTTTCTCATTTCTAGTCATGCCAACATATTCCCACATTACTTGACCTAACAATTTATGAAAATGATCTACGGATTTAGTACCTTGAATATTAATTAGCTTATGTATTCTATCAGCAACAGACTTTTCAGCATCTTCAAATTCAGCTGTATCTGTTGATATTTTACCAGTTCTAATTTCATTTGAAAGATAATCTCCAATAGTATAGGGTAAAACAAAATAACCATCTGCTAATCCTTGCATGAGTGCAGATGCTCCTAGCCTATTTGCTCCATGATCTGAAAAATTTGCTTCTCCAATACAATAACAACCTTCAACTGAAGTCATTAAATTGTAATCAACCCAAACACCACCCATTGTATAATGAACAGCTGGGTAAATCATCATTGGAGATTTATATGGATTTTGTGCAACAATTTTCTCATACATTTGAAAAAGATTTCCATACTTAGATTCAACAATTGCTTCTCCAAGTTCAATAATTTTACTTTCAGATGGATTTTCTAGTCTTTGTATAGCTGCTTCTTGCTTTCCATATCTTTTTATTGCTGATGTAAAATCTAAATAAACAGCCTCTCCAGTTTGATTCACTCCAAATCCAGCATCGCAAATCTCCTTCGCAGCTCTTGATGCAATATCTCTCGGAACTAAATTACCAAAAGCAGGGTATCTTCTTTCTAAGTAATAATCTCTATTTTCTTCGCTAATCTCTGTTGGGTTTAATTTTCCTTGTCTAATTAACTTGGCATCTTCAATTTTTTTAGGAACCCAAATTCTCCCATCATTTCTTAATGACTCAGACATTAATGTTAATTTAGATTGATGTTCTCCGCTTCTAGGTATACATGTAGGATGAATTTGAGTATAACACGGATTTGCAAAATATGCTCCTTTCTTATGAATTTTCCATGCAGCAGTTACATTTGATCCCATTGCGTTTGTTGATAAAAAAAACACATTGCCATATCCTCCGCTAGCAATTACTACAGCGTGAGCTCCATGCCTTTCTAATTTTCCTGTCTCTAAATTTCTGGCGATAATCCCGCGAGCTTTTCCATTAACCTTAACTAATTCAACCATCTCATGTCTGTTAAACATCTGAATTTTTCCTTTACCAATTTGTCTATTCATAGCAGAATATGCACCTAACAAAAGTTGTTGTCCAGTTTGACCTTTCGCATAAAAAGTTCTTGAAACTAGTACTCCTCCAAACGAACGATTATCTAAAAGCCCACCGTATTCTCTTCCAAAAGGGACCCCTTGAGCAACACATTGATCAATTATATTTCCAGAAACTTCCGCTAATCTATGAACATTTGCTTCTCTTGATCGATAATCACCTCCTTTTACAGTATCATAAAAAAGCCTATAGATAGAGTCTCCATCATTTTGATAGTTTTTTGCAGCATTGATACCTCCTTGAGCTGCAATCGAATGTGCTCTTCTAGGCGAGTCTTGATAACAAAAAGCTTTAACATTGTATCCCATCTCAGCAAGAGATGCAGAGGCAGATGCCCCTGCCAATCCAGTCCCTACTACAATGATATCAATGTTTCTTTTATTTGCAGGGCTTACCAAATTAATATTGTTTTTATGATTGGTCCACTTATCTTTTAAAGGACCTTTAGGTATTTTAGAATCTAAAATCGACATATTATAATTTTTAGAGTGAAGTAAAGTAATGAAATAAAGCAATAAAAATAAACCCTAAAGGAATAATTACTGCATACAGATTAGCTAGTTTCTTAATTGTACTCGTATGTTTATTATTGAACCCCACAGATTGAAAAGAAGATTGAAATCCATGAGCTAAGTGTAGACCAAGTGAAATAAATGCGATACAATAAATAATAACTCTAACTAAATTATGAAATTTATGATGAAGTTCTTCCCAGTATCTGAACTCTCCATTCTGTATGCCAGACCAATCTCCATTTATAAACTTAGTAGTAATTTCAGGAATCCAGAAATCATAAAAGTGAAGTAACATAAATAATAAAATCATTACACCAGTTATTAACATATTTCTACTTAGCCAATTCGAATTTTCACTAGCATTATCCACAGCATATTTGATTGGTCTAGCAGATTTATTTTGACTATCTAAATACATACCCATAAGTAAATGAAATACTACTCCAAAAATTAGTATCGGCTGTAAGACAAATTGTATTAATGGATTTGTTCCCATAAAATGAGATACCTCATTAAATAAATCTTTACTGAAAAGTGATAAAGAATTTATAGCCAAATGTTGGGCTAAAAAAAACATTAGAAAAAATCCTGATAGCGCCATTAAAAATTTTCTTCCTACTGATGAATTTGATATACCGTGACTCATTTTAAATTTTTTAATTAGTTTACAAATATACTGCTCAAATTTTACATTCAGAACATTAATAGCTATAAAATTCTAATTAAGAACGATTACAGATTGATGAGTAATTTTACTATTTTTGAATTAAACTCAAATGAAATGAAATACTTACAAATTAGCAGTAAACTGTTTGTACAAAATAGAGAAAAACTTTTTTCTAAATTATCACGTAATGGAATGGCCATATTAAATTCTAATGATGTAATGCCAACAAATGCCGATGGGACAATGCCTTTTAGACAAAACAATGATCTTTTTTGGCTTTCTGGAATTGATCAAGAGGAAAGTGTACTTGTTATTTTTCCTGATCACCCAAATCAAAATATGAGAGAGATTTTATTTTTAAAAGAAACAAATCAACATATTGCAATTTGGGAGGGAGAAAAATTAGATAAAAAAAAAGCACATCTAATTTCAGGGATAAAAACCGTTTTTTGGTTAGATGAATTAGACAATAAATTAAATGAATTAATTTCAGTAGCAGACAGTATATATTTAAATGAAAATATTCATAGTAGATCTGCTTCAGATGTTCAAACAAGAGATGACCGTTTTAAGATAAAAATTTGTAAAAATTTTCCAAATAAAAAAATATTTACTGTAGCACCTATTATGCATGAATTACGTGCTATAAAATCAAAATTTGAAATCGAGCTATTACAAAATGCGTGTGATTTAACAGAAAAAGGATTAAGACGAATACTTCCATTTATTAAACCTGGAATAATGGAATATGAAATAGAAGCAGAATTAATGCATGAATTCTTAAGCAACAGATCAAATGGCTTTGCATATCAACCCATAATTGGATCAGGTTTTGATTCTTGTGTTTTACACTATATTGACAATAATAAAGAATGTAAAGATGGTGATATTTTATTAATGGACTTTGGAGCAGAATATGCCAATTATGCTTCAGATTTAACTAGAACAGTTCCAGTAAACGGAAAATATACTAGTAGACAAAAAGAAGTTTATACCTCAGTTCTGCACGTAATGAAAGAAGCTACAAAAATGCTAACTCCAGGAACAAACTTTAAAGAATATAATAAAGAAATTGGCAGAATGATGGAGTTAGAACTAATTAATCTAAAGTTATTAGACAAACATGATGTTATGAAGCAGAATGTAAAAAAACCTCTTTATAAAAAATACTTTATGCATGGAACATCACATTATTTAGGGCTAGATGTCCACGATGTAGGTAGTATGGAATGGATAATGAAAGAAGGCATGGTATTTACATGTGAACCAGGTATTTACATACAAGAAGAAAATCTTGGGATTAGATTAGAGAATGATATATTAGTTACTGAAGAAGGACCACATGATTTAATGAAAAACATTCCAATTGAGATTGAAGAAATCGAATCCTTAATGAGAAGCTAATTATGATTAAACATTATTTCTTTATTGGGTCCCATCCTTGAGCAGTTAATTGATGCGACGACCCATCAGTTGCAATAAAATTATTACCTTGAGATTGATCATTAACAAATCCAATAATTGTAAAATCTGGATCTTTTTTTAATTTATCATAATGTTGTTGATTTACCGTAAAAAGTAATTCATAATCTTCACCACCATTTAATGCACATACAATTGGATTAATTTTAAATTCAGCTGATAAATTCATAACTGTATGGTCAATTGGGATTTTATCTTCATGTATAGTTAAACCAACCGATGATGCTTTTGATATATGTAGAACTTCAGATGAAAGACCATCAGAGATATCAATCATTGATGTAGGAATAATATTTAATTCTTTTAAAATCTTTATGTATTTAACTGAAGCTTCAGGCTTTAATTGACGTTTTAGAATATAATCATTACCTCCTAAATCGGGTTGAATTGTTGGGTTATCTTTAAATATCTCGTTTTCTCTATTAAGAAGTTGAAGCCCAAGATAAGCTGCTCCAAGATCTCCTGTACAAACAACCAAATCATTAATTTTTGCACCACTTCTATATGTGATAATATCTTTTTCTACTTCACCAAGTACAGTAATGCTAATCATTAAACCAGAAGTTGAAGAGGTAGTGTCTCCACCTACTAAATCGACACCATAATGTTTACAAGCTAATTTAATACCTTCGTATAATTCTTCAAGTGCTTCAATTGTAAATCGATTACTTACTGCTAATCCTACTGTAATTTGTTTTGCGCGACCATTCATTGCACATATATCAGATACATTAACAGCTACTGATTTATAGCCTAAATGCATTAATGGCGAATAAGCTAAATTAAAATGTACCCCTTCTATTAATAAGTCAGTACTTAACAATGAATACTTATCGCCTTTGTCTATAACAGATGCATCGTCACCAATTCCTAAAATTGTACTTGAGTTCTCTAATTTGATGTCTTTGGTCAAGTGGTCGATTAATGCAAATTCTCCTAATGTGTCTATTGGGGTTGTTTTTAATGACTTGTCTTCTAATATTTTCATATTGCAAAGATATAAATACAATTTTTATTTATTATTTTTGCATCCTTATATAGATTTAGATTAAATAAATGATTAATATTAGTAACACAGCTAAAGATAGACTGCTTTATTTACTTGATAAAGAAAGTTCCAATAATCAATTTGTTAGAGTTGGAGTTGAAAGTGGTGGATGCTCGGGTTTAAGTTACAAATTAGACTTTGATAATGCAAAAAAAGATGATGATGAGCTAATTGAAGACAATGGTATCAAACTATTAGTTAATAAGAAAAGCTATTTATATTTAGTTGGGACAACTTTGGAGTTTTCTGACGGCCTTAATGGTAAAGGCTTTGTATTTAATAATCCTAATGCCAACAGAACATGTGGATGCGGAGAAAGCTTTTCTCTATAAAAACCCTATAAATGAGCGAAAAAAAACAACTTTCTGAAGATATTCTACTAGAAGAAGTTACTAGTGCAGAATATAAATATGGATTCACAACTAAAATAGAATCTGACACAATTCCGAAAGGTCTTACTGAAAGAGTTGTGCGCACAATTTCAGCAAAAAAAAATGAACCAGATTGGATGTTAGATTATAGATTAAATGCATACAATATATGGCTAAAAATGGATGAGCCTGATTGGGCAAACGTTGAATATGAAAAGCCAAACTATCAGGATGTAATCTATTATTCAGCTCCAAAACAAAAGCCAGTCTTAGATAGTTTAGATGACTTAGATCCAGAAATGAAAAAAACATTTGATAAACTTGGCATATCGATTGATGAGCAAAATAGACTTGCCAATGTTGCTGTTGATATTGTAATGGATTCTGTTTCAGTTGCAACATCTTTTAAAAAAACTCTCGCAGAAAAAGGTATTATTTTCTGCTCTATATCAGATGCTATAAAAAACCATCCTGAGCTTGTAAAAAAATATTTAAGTAGCGTAGTTCCAGTTAGAGATAACTTCTTTTCCGCATTAAATTCAGCTGTATTTTCAGATGGATCTTTTTGCTACATTCCAAAGGGGGTAAAATGTCCAATGGAATTATCAACATATTTCAGAATCAATGAAGCCGGAACAGGACAATTTGAACGAACACTTTTAATCGCAGATGAAGGCTCTCAAGTAAGTTATTTAGAAGGTTGTACTGCACCAATGAGAGATGAAAATCAATTACATGCAGCAGTAGTTGAACTTGTAGCATTGGATAATGCTGATATTAAATACTCTACAGTTCAAAATTGGTATCCTGGTGATAAAAATGGAAAAGGCGGAGTTTTTAATTTTGTGACTAAAAGAGGAGTGTGTCACAAAAATGCTAAAATATCATGGACGCAAGTTGAAACAGGCTCTGCCGTAACTTGGAAATATCCTTCCTGCATATTAAAAGGAGATAATTCTATTGGTGAATTTTTTTCTGTAGCTGTAACAAATAATCTTCAACAAGCTGATACTGGAACTAAAATGATTCATCTTGGAAAAAATACGAAGAGTACAATTATAGCAAAAGGAATTTCAGCTGGTAAAAGCAACGGCAACTACAGAGGCCTAGTTAGTATTTCAAAAGGAGCAACTAATTCGCGTAACTTTTCTCAATGTGATTCTCTGTTAATGGGAGATAAATGTGGATCACATACCTTCCCATACATAGAAGTTAGAAACAAATCCTCACAAGTAGAACATGAAGCAACAACATCAAAAGTTGGTGAAGATCAAATTTTCTATTGCAATCAAAGAGGGATAGGAACAGAAGCTGCAATTGCCTTAATTGTTAATGGATATTGCAAAGATGTACTAAATCAGTTGCCGATGGAGTTTGCAGTTGAAGCACAGAAATTATTAGAAATCAGCCTAGAAGGTTCAGTAGGTTAAAAAATAAAGAATGTTAAAGATAAAAGATTTAAAAGCAGGCGTAGAAGAAAATCAGATTTTGAAAGGGCTTAACTTAACGATAAAAGCTGGTGAAATTCATGCTATCATGGGACCTAATGGCTCAGGGAAAAGCACACTTTCAGCTGTAATTGCAGGAAATGAAAATTACGAAGTTGAAGAAGGATCTATTGAATTTGAAGATGAAGATTTATTAGATTTATCTCCAGAAGAAAGAGCTCACAAAGGAGTTTTTCTATCCTTTCAATATCCTGTTGAAATTCCAGGAATATCAGTTTCTAATTTCATTAAAACATCTATTAATGAAAGGAGAAAAGCATTGGGAATTGAAAAGTTGTCAACTCCAGATCTGCTTAAATTGATGAGAGAGAAAATGGAACTCCTTAGTATTCAGAAAGGATACTTATCTAGAAATATGAATGAAGGGTTTTCTGGAGGAGAGAAAAAAAGAAATGAAATTTTTCAAATGGCAATGCTATCTCCTAAACTTTCGATTCTAGATGAAACAGATTCAGGTTTAGATATTGATGCATTAAGAATAGTTGCAAATGGGGTAAATAAATTAAAATCTAAAGATAATGCCACAATCATCATTACTCATTATCAAAGATTATTAGATTATATCACCCCTGATTATGTACATGTTTTGTACAATGGCAGAATAATAAAATCTGGAGGCAAAGAACTTGCTCATGAACTTGAATCAAAGGGATATGATTGGATAACAAAAGAAGCAGATAAAAAGTGGGCTTAATAAACGAAATAAAGAATTATTCAGATAAAAAAAGTTTATCTACTGACAAAAGAAGTGCATTAGATAATTTTCTTGAAAATGGATTTCCAACAATTAACGATGAAGAATGGAGATACACTTCATTAAAAAAAACTATTTCTGGACAATATAGTGTCAACGCTGTTGGTAGAGATGTTACTAAAAAAGAAATAGAAAATCATAGTCTAGGGCTTAAGCATAAGATCGTTTTTGTAGATGGTTTTTTAATTTCTAAACCAGAAATTAAAAATATATCGATATCAGCATATTCAGAATTTAATACTAACGCATCTGAACCATTAGAAAAATTAAATTACTCACTTGCAAAAAAAGGATATACAATTTCTGTAAATGCAAATACAACAATTCAAGAACCAATTGAAATTTTATTTTTTAATACTGTGGAAAATAATTTTATTCAATATAGGAACATCATAAGTGTTGGAAATAATTCTCAAGTAAAATTCATTGAAAAAATTCAAAATATTGATTGTGATAATGTATTTGTAAATAGTTTTACTCATATTAAATGTGAATCTAATTCAAAATTAGAATTTAATAAAATTCAAAATAATACACCAAAATCATCCCTTGTTGACACTGTAAATGTCTTACAAAAAAAAGATTCAGTTTCTAATATTAATACCTTGATTTTTGGAGGGAAATTTATACGAAATAATCTGAATTTTGAGCAAAATGGTACAAATGCAGAAAGTAATATGAATGGAATTTCTGTTTTAAGTAAAAATCAATTAGCAGACAATCATACTTTTGTTGATCACAAAAGCCCAAACTGTAGTTCAAATGAAATGTATAAAGGCATATATTTAGAACAATCTAAAGGAGTTTTTAATGGAAAAATTATGGTTCGTGAAGATTCTCAGAAAATTGATGCTTTTCAATCGAACAATACACTGTTACTAAGTGAAGATGCAACGATTAATAGTAAACCGCAACTGGAAATATATGCTGATGATGTTAAATGTAGTCATGGATGTACGATTGGACAATTAGATAAAGAGGCTCTTTTTTATATGAGAAGTCGTGGCATTGGGAAAGAAGAAGCTCAAGCTATTTTAACATATGCATTTGCATCAGAAGCTATAAATAATATCACAATTAATAAGGTGGCAATGCTAGCTAAACAGCTATTAATACATAAACTTGATGTTGATCTTGATCACAATATATGATACTTAATATTGAAAACATAAGAGCGCAATTTCCTATCCTTGCACAACAAATTCATGGAAAAAATTTGGTTTATTTAGACAATGGAGCTACAACTCAAAAGCCCGTATGTGTTATTAATGCGATAACTAATTATTACAAAAATGAAAACTCCAATGTTCATAGGGGTGTGCATTTTTTAAGCGGTCTTGCTACTAAAAAATTAGAAAGAACTAGAATTGCAGTCAAAAAATTTATTGGTGCAAAATACAATCATGAAATAATTTTTACAAAAGGAGCTACAGATTCTATTAATTTGGTTGCAAATGGGTACAGTACGTTGTTAAAGAAAGGAGACGAGATTATTATTTCTGAGTTAGAGCATCATTCTAACATAGTCCCCTGGCAAATTTGTTGCGAGAATAGCGGTGCCTCGCTTAAAATAATTCCAGTTAAAGATAATGGCGAATTAGATATGGATTGCTTTTATAATATGATTTCAAATCATACTAAAATTGTTGCTATATCACATATTTCAAATACTCTCGGGACAGTCAATCCAGTTGAAAAAATTATCTCTAAAGCTCATGAATTGGGAGCTAAAGTGCTTATTGATGGAGCACAAGCTACAACTCACGTAAATCTAAATATGATTGATTTAGATGCTGATTATTATGTTTTTTCAGCACATAAAATGTATGGCCCAACTGGGGTTGGAGTATTATATGGAAAAGAAGAAGCCTTGAATTCTTTACCTGTATATCAAGGTGGTGGTGAAATGATTAAAGATGTAAGTTTTAAAAAAACAACTTATGCCCCTTTACCACATAAATTTGAGGCTGGCACTCCAAATATAGCTGGCATAATTGCTTTAAATGAAGCAATTACTTTTGTTTTAAAACTAGGTGTAGAGAATATTTACAACTATGAACGCGAGTTATTAGAATACGCAACAAATGAAATTTTAAAAATTAAGGGTGTTGTAATCTATGGTAATTCAAAAAATAAAACTGGAATAATTTCATTTAATATTAACGGGTTACATCCTTATGATATAGGTGTAATTATTGATAAATTAGGAGTTGCTATAAGAACAGGTCATCACTGTACTCAACCACTAATGGAAAGATTTAAAATTCCTGGAACTGCTCGAATATCATTTGCTGTTTATAACACAATTGAAGAGATTGATATTTGTATAGAGGCAATAAAAAAAGCTAAATCAATGCTAGTTTAATATGAAAAGCATTGATATAATACAAAATGAAATAATTGATGACTTCAATATGTTCGATGATTGGATGCAAAAATATGAATACCTAATCGAACTTGGGAAAGATCTTCCATTGTTAAATAGTTCATATAAAATTGAAGATAATTTAATTAAAGGATGTCAAAGTCAAGTGTGGCTACATGCAGAAAAAAAGAATGACACTATTATATTTACAGCTGATAGTGATGCTATTATGACAAAGGGAATTATTGCTCTATTAATCAGAGTGCTTTCACATCACTCCCCACAAGAAATTGCAGAATCTGAATTAAATTTTATCACCGAGATAGGACTTACTGATCAGCTATCTCCGACTCGTGCAAATGGTTTAGTTTCTATGATTAAACAAATGAAAATATATGCAATAGCATTAAATAATTAAAATGAAAACTGAAGAAGAATTACAAAAGATAGGAGATGAGGTTATCGAAGTTATTTGTGAAATTTATGATCCAGAAATACCTGTCAATATTTATGCTCTTGGACTCATTTATGATGTTCAAGTAAGTGAAGATTGTGATGTCAAAATCATTATGACTTTAACTTCTCCAAATTGTCCTGTTGCAGAATCGCTTCCAGTTGAGATTGAAGAGAAAGTAAAAGTAATTTCAGATGTTAAAAAAGTTACTGTAGAGATTGTTTTTGAACCAACTTGGACTAAAGAAATGATGAGTGAAGAAGCGAAACTAGAATTAGGTATGCTTTAATGGTAAAAGAAATCGTTAATAGAGTTGCTCAATCAGAACTAATTACAATAGATTTTTCTGATTTTGTACCAAAAAATGAAATTATTGAATTTGACTTAAAGCAATTTCTTTTTAGAGGAACTATTCTTAAAGAAAAAGAATTTAGAATAGAATTAAAAAAATTTGATGTAAGTAAGTTTCATAATAAAGAAGTAGCTCTTTTCTGCAGTAGTGATTGTATTATCCCAATGTGGGCATATATGCTTGCAACATCAAAAATTAATGACATAGCATCTGAAATTTATTCAGGTTCTAAATCAGAATTGTTACAGAAAAAAACTTTAGCTAATATTCAAAATATTGATACAGGTAAGTTTATAAATAAAAAAGTAATTGTTAAAGGTTGTGGGCAGATGCAATTTAACGAAGAACTATATATTGCTATTACAAAAAAATTAAGAAATATTGTAAGTAGCCTAATGTTTGGAGAAGCATGCTCCGCTGTACCTGTTTATAAAATTAAAAAATGAATCAGAAAATCTTAGAAATCAACTCAAATATAAATTCTTACAAAGAAGATATTATTAATCATCCTTTATACGAGAATTTAAAAAGTATAAAAGATATTTCTATTTTAATGGAGCATCATGTCTACGCTGTATGGGATTTTATGTCATTATTAAAATCATTACAAAATAATCTAACTTGCACATCATCTCCTTGGAAGCCAGTTGGCGACAGTAAGGTTAGACGATTGATAAACAGTATTGTACTAGAAGAAGAAAGTGATGTCGATATGAATGGAATGCCATCTTCTCATTTTGAAATGTACTTAGACGCAATGAAACAATGTAAAGCAAATACTAATAATATTGAGACATTTATTTCACAAGTTTCTTCCAATTACATCCCATCAGTTAATAAGGGAGTTGATGATTTTTTAAATACCACCTTCAAAGTTATTGATAGCGGTCAATCTCATAAAATTGCTGCAGCTTTCACATTTGGGCGAGAAGATTTAATTCCGGATATGTTTACAGCAATAGTCAAAGAATATAATTCTGAAAATCATCTTAGTAAATTTGTATATTACTTAGAAAGACATATAGAATTAGATGGTGGTGAGCATGGACCTCTTGCGTTGCAACTGATATCCGATTTATGTGGTGATGATAAAATTAAATGGAAAGAAGTTGAGGAAACTGCAATTTGTTGTTTAATAGCAAGAAAAAAATTATGGGATATTGTTTTAAGTAAATTAAAGCGCTAGAGCTATTCACCTTCTTTATATGTTTTATAGGAGTGAGCAACTGATTGATTTATTTGATTAAGCTCTTTCGGTGTAAAGTCTCGATAAGCACCCACTGGAACATCCAAAATAATATTCATTATACGTACTCGCTTCAATTTAATAACTTCATAGTCTAGTTGTTCACACATTCTCCTAATTTGTCTATTTAATCCTTGTGTTAAAATTATTTTGAATTTCTTTTTGTCAATTTGTTTAACATAGCACTTACGGGTTATTGTATCAAGAATAGGTACACCATTACTCATAGATTCAATAAACTCTTTAGTTACTGGCTTGTTAACAGAAACCTCATATTCTTTTTCATGATTGTTTCTAGCTCGAAGAATTTTATTTACAATATCTCCATCATTTGTAAGAAATATTAAGCCTTCAGATGGTTTATCTAATCTTCCTATTGGAAAAATTCTAGTAGGGTAATTAATAAAATCGATTATATTATTCTTTTCTCTTTTGGTATCAGTTGTGCAAACAATTCCAGTTGGTTTATTAAAAGCAAGATAAATCATTTTTTTTTTGATAGATTTCTTTACAATTTTTCCGTTTACAGAAACATCATCATCATCAGAAACTTTAGTTCCAAGTAGAGGTAGGACTCCATTTACTAAAACTCTTCCTTGCTCAATAAATTTATCAGCCTCTCTTCTTGAGCAAAAACCAATTTCTGAAAGAAACTTGTTAATTCTTGTTTTATTTTCATTACACATAATTAGAAACAAAAGTACATTAAAATATTGTTAACATCTCTCTTTAAAAATATCCACTTTTAAATAAATTTTGACAATACTGTTTTTTAAATTTGTGAAAAAATATCAAACAATGACAAAGAAAATTTCTTCAATTATCCTAAGTGTAATTTTTTCATATTCAGCCATAGCTGATGAAGGGATGTGGCTACCTCAACTGCTAAAAGTTATGAACGAGAAAGACATGACCTCAACTGGGTTGAAACTTACGGCAGAGGACTTATACAGTGTAAATAATTCATCTCTTAAAGATGCAATTGTATCTCTAGGAGGAGGTTCATGTACAGCAGAAATGATTTCTGCTGAAGGCTTAATGCTAACAAACCATCATTGTGCATACGGATCAATTCAAGAGCATTCAAGTTTAAGTAATGATTATTTAAAAGACGGTTTTTGGGCTATGAATCGAAATGAGGAATTAAATAATGAAGGACTAACTGCATCATTTTTAGTGAGTATTGAGGATGTCACAGAACGTATCAATAATGAGTTAAATAATGATATGTCAGAAAAAGAAAGAAGAGCGAAAATTCAAGAACTATCTAAATTAATCGAAAGTGAAAAAACTGAAGAAACTCATTATGATGCAACAGTAAAATCATTTTTTGGAGGTAATGATTTCTATGTTTTAACATACGAGACATTTACAGATGTTCGTTTAGTAGGCGCACCACCTTCTTCAATTGGAAAGTTTGGAGGGGATACTGATAACTGGATGTGGCCAAGACATACAGGAGACTTTGCTTTGTATAGAATTTATTGTGGTACTGATGGAAAGCCAGCAAGTTATTCTGTAGAGAATATCCCTTACAAACCTAAACATCACTTGCCTATTCAGCTTGATGGAGTTGAAAATGGTGATTATACAATGATTTTTGGTTATCCTGGATCCACAGATAGATACTTAACGTCTTTTGGGATTGAACAAGCTTTAGATATTAAAAATCCAACTATAGTAAATATTCGAGCTGAAAAATTAGCAATTATGAAAGCAGGAATGGATGCAAGTAAAAGAACTAAAATTCAATACGCTTCCAAATATGCTAGAACATCAAACTACTGGAAATATTTTATTGGGCAATCGAAAGGATTAAAATCTATGAAAGTTACTGATAAAAAAATTGCTATTGAAAATGATTTTAGATCCTGGTTAGATAATAATGATTCAGCCGCCACAAAATATGGCGAAGCTTTGGATTTAATAGAAAGTGCATACAATAGGAATAGAAACATTACAGTAAATAGAACATTCCTTAATGAGGCTATTTTTCAAGGAGCTGAAATTTTGTATTGGTCGTTTAAAATGCATAGAGCAATTTCAAGCTTACCAGAAGAAGAAAAAGAAAGAAGTGTTGCTATAAGAAAAATAAAAAAAGAAGCCATTGATTTCTATAAAGATTACAATACCTCAATAGATCAAGAACTTCTAGCATCAATGCTAGAAATGTATTACTATAATGTTCCAAAATCACAACATTCTAAAATTTTCAGGTTAATTGAAAACCAACTTTTCGGTTTTAAAAAACTTGATTTTGACTGGTATGCAAAAAATGTATTCAGGAGATCTGTATTCTCTACCAAAGAAAAGTTTTTTGCTTTTTTAGAACGTCCATCCATATCAATAGTTAATAGAGATCCTGCATACAAAGCTATTGCATCTATTTATGATAAATATATTCAACAAATACTACCTACTAGAAGTAGTGTTAGAGAAGACTTAAATAAAGGAAATAGATTATTTATTGCAGGGTTAAGAGAAATGAACCCTGATAAAAATTATTATCCAAATGCTAATTCAACTATGCGTGCAACTTATGGAAATGTAGGTGATTATATTCCTGGTGAAGCTATGCATTATGATTATTATACAACTCTTGATGGGGTAATTCAGAAAGAAGATCCTAGAAATGAAGAGTTTCATGTTCCTGAAAAGTTAAAAGAATTATATGAAATAGGAGATTATGGAAAATATGCAGATAAAGATGGGAATCTTAGAGTAAATTTCATTTCAAATAATGATATAACTGGTGGAAATTCAGGCTCTCCCGTAATTAATGCTTGGGGAGAGATTGTTGGAACAGCTTTTGATGGAAACTGGGAGGCAATGAGTGGAGATATCGCATTTGAAAAAGAAATACAAAGAACGATTTCAGTTGATATTCGATACACAATGTTTATTATTGATAAATTTGCTGGTGCTAGTCATCTTATAAATGAAATGACATTTGCTCCTAAGCATGCGGAAAAAATGACAGCTGAGGAATTAGCTAACTTAGAGTTAGAGACTGCAATAAAAAATCCAAACACAATAGTTAAGGAATTAGGTATGAAAGAATACTTAGGCACTCCTTTGCCAGTTATGGATATGCACTCATTTGGTTCAGCATTTGACATGGCTGTTGAGCAATACGGATCATCAAAAGAGCAAAGATTTTGGTGGCATGGAAAAGTATATACTACTGAGAAGAGATAAAGTTAGTAGGCCCGTGAATTTTTTCCTTCTATATAATTCATAAAAGCTTTATTAACTACTTTGTTTCCTCCAGGAGTTGGATAATTTCCTGTAAAATACCAATCACCTTTATGATTAGGACATGAATCATGTAAATCTGATATTGATTGGTAAATAATTTCAACTTTTGCTTTAGTACCTTTAGGAGTAAGAAGCTCTGATATTTTTTTAGAAATTTGCTCGGCAGTGAATGGTTGGTAAATCTCCTTGACGAAATTTTTAATTTTTTCTTTCGGCAAATTCTCTTGTTCTTTGCATTTTTTATATGTTTCAGATAATATTTGGATTTGATTTGTATCCTCTAATAAATGTACTGCTGCATTAAAAGCTATAAAATCTCCCATTTTAGCCATATCTATTCCATAACAATCAGGATATCTTATCTGAGGGGCTGAGGATACTACAATTATTTTTTTTGGACCAAGTCTATCTAGAATTCTAATTATTGATTTTTTTAAAGTAGTCCCTCTTACGATACTATCATCAATAATGACTAAATTATCATTTGGAGTTACCTTCCCATATGTAACATCATAAACATGTGCAACTAAATCATCTCTACTATTGTCAGATGTTATAAATGTTCTAAGTTTTGCATCTTTAATTGCAATTTTTTCAGCTCTTGGAGATATAGACATAATCTTAGTAATTTCATCATCACATCTGTTATTACCTAAGGCCTGTATTTTTCTTGTTTTAACTTTATTCAAATATGTATTGCAGCTTTTAATAAGGCCAAAATAACTTACCTCTGCGGTATTTGGTATATAAGAAAAAACGGTGTTTTTCATATCATTATCAATCAGTTCTAATACTTTCGGAAAAATTCTCTTTCCAAGTTCTAGTCTTTCATTGTAAATGTCTTTGTCATTTCCTCTACTAAAATATATTCTTTCAAATGAACAAGAGGTTCTCTTTTCTGGTTTACAAATTTGCTTTTCATGAACAGTGCCATCTTTTTTAATAATTAGTGCGTGTCCCCTATTAATCTCAAAAATATTATCAGATTTGACATTAAAGGCCGTTTGAATTACTGGCCTTTCAGAAGCTACAACTACAACCTCATCATCTTTGTAATAATATGCAGGCCTAATAGCATTTGGATCTCTAAGTGCAAAAGCATCTCCATGACCAAGTAAACCGCAAATTACATAGCCTCCGTCCCAATATTTAGCTGATTGAATTAGTATATCTTGTAAATCTAATTCATCTTCAATTACCCTTGTAATATCTTTTTTGCTGAACTTATCTTTATTGCTGTAATATATCTTATCGTTTTCTTCATCTAAAAAATGTCCGATTTTTTCTAATATGGTAACAGTATCAGCCATTTCTTTTGGGTGTTGACCTAAATCAACTAATTGTTGAAAAAGTTCATCAACATTTGTCATATTAAAATTACCTGCTAAAGCAATATTTCTTGTTTTCCAATTATTCTGGCGTAGAAAAGGATGACATTGCTCAATAGTATTGCCTCCAAATGTTCCATATCTTAAATGTCCTAAAAATAATTCTCCAGTAAACGGTAGATTTTGTTTCATCCATTCTGGGTCTTTTAATTTAGCCGGATTTTTTTTCTCTAATTCAACAAACCTCTTGTTTATCTGCTCAAATACATCCTGAAGTGGATTAGTTGCAACAGATCTTTTACGACTAATATATCTTTTCCCAACATCAATGTCTAACTTAATATTGGCAATCCCTACTCCGTCTTGCCCTCTATTATGTTGTTTTTCCATCAACAGATACATTTTATTTAACGCATATAAAGAAGTGCCATATTTTTTTTGATAAAAATCTAATGGCTTTAATAGTCTTAGTAAGGCTACACCACATTCATGTTTAATAAAATCACTCATTAGTCAATTTGTTATTATAATAGTATTTGTTATGAGATAATTTTCATTAATTCACTAATTCCAGGGTTTACATAAACCTTATCATCTACAAGAATAGTAGGAATAATTCTTTTCCCATTATTTATTTTTTCAATCGTTTTAGTAGCAATATCATTATCAGTTATATCAATGTAATCAAACTGAATCTGATTTGAGCTTAGAAAATTTTTTGCAACAATACAATCAGAACACCAATCTGCTCCATATATTTTAATAGTCATTAGTATAAAATTTAAAGGTTATATCATTTTGAATAATAGAACATTCTTTACAATGAGAAAGATAAGTAAACTCAAAAGGTACGTTAATGTCAAAATTGCTTTGTTTTACTTTAAAGAGTCTAGAACATTCTAACTCTCCTTCCAGTGAGAATCGTTCAATTCTATAAAGATTTTTTTCTGCAGAAATTGTAAACCAAGAACTAGCACCAACACCACTAATGAGCTGAGCATTTTGTTTTATATTACTTGGTTTACGCATTATTTTCAATACTACTAAAATATGCTTTTAATTTACTTTTCTGTGACATTTGACAAATATTTTTATTTACATAATAATAGTGGTGATTAGTAATACAAACATTTCTTTTTGGAGATGGTGAAATACAAAATGGAAACTTTAATCTAAGTTTTTTTAAAATTGGAGGTTGTGATGCAATAATAACTGAAGAAACAAATCGTGAACAATTAGTCCCGTTCCAACAAAATGGTCCATAAGGAATCATCCCCTTATCTTGAATTTTCTTAGCATATTTTAAAGCTAGGTTGGCATCAATATTTTTAATTACTGAAGCATACATCACTCCTTCTCCATGTGTTGATTTATTATTTGAAATTTGTAATAATATTAATTTAAGATTATGTATCTCTCCGTTCTTAATATCTGCATCTATAGTTATTAATTCTGGGTCAGTTGAAATATCACGAACTCTACCAAATCCTTGCTTAGTATGGTATCTACCAAAATCAAAATAAGTAGTTTTATTTGTTTTTGAGTTAACTACTAAAAGAGCAGAATGCCCAACCCTATATTTACCATTTTTAGATGCTAAAAAATCATACCATGCTCCTGCTGAAATAACCATACCTTCAGGCCAAGCTAATGTAATGATAAAGTCTTGTTGATTATTTCCCATTTTAATTTACACCTTTTTTATATTGGCTTCATTTCTTTCACAATACTCCTCTAGTATCTGAAAAAAATTTGACAAATTATCAGTGGAATTTTGTCCGTTAACAGTTACTAATCTAATAAATTTATTAGCATGAAATTGTCCATATCCGACCATTAGTAAGTTGTTCTCATACAATTTAGCACATAAATCTTTAGGGTCAAAATTTTTGTAATTAAAACAAATAGCGAGAGAATTTTCAAAACTGAATACTTTATAGTTCGGATTATTAATAACATAGTTTCTTGCAAAATCAGCAAGTTTAAACTCATGATTAATAATATTAGCTATACCATTTGATCCTATTGCTTTCCACATTGTCCATAGCTTGAGAGCATTATTTCTCCTCCCGCATTCAAATGATGTTTGACCCAAATTAAAATCAGAGTCGTGTGTTTGATATAAATACGATGCACTGTTATTAAATGAATTATATAAATCATTTTTATCTTTAACAACAAGCAAAGAGGTACTAATTGGTGCTCCTAGGGTTTTATGCGCATTAAAGCAAAAAGAATCTGTAAAATTTATTCCTTTCACCAAATATTTATATTTCTCTGAGAAAATTACTGCTCCACCAAAAGCTCCATCCAAATGCATCCAGATATCATGTTTTCTGCAAATTGGTGCGAGCTCCTCAACATTATCAAATGCACAAAGTACTGTAGTTCCTGCTGTAGCATTTAAATAAAACGGCAAAAATCCATTAGAAATATCATTATTAATTTGATTTTCAAAATCATCTTTACAAATCCTTCCATATTGATCAGATTTAATATACCTCACATTTTCTTTCCCAATTCCACTAAATGATGCATTTTTTGAAATCGAATAATGTGAGTTCTCAGAGCTGTAAGCAATCAACCTCTTTTTATTAGACTTATTAGAAATAGCATTTACTTTATCTCTAGCCATAACTAATGACATAAAATTACTCATACTTCCACCAGTTGGGAATGTTCCTCCAGCTTTATTGTTATATCCAATTAAACTATAAATTTTCGATAATATTTCTTTTTCAATTGAGACTTGTGGACCAGCTATTTTATATGTTGCCATACTATTATTTAAAATAACTGCAAGCAAATCTCCCAAAACTGCCTTGCTATGACGTCCTCCAAATAATTGATTAAAAAATAATTTAGATGATGATTTTGTGCTTTTTAACAATAATTTTGTTAATATTTTTTTATATTCTACTTTTGAAATAGCAGATTCTTGCAAGGTGATATCAAGTACTTTATTTACATCTTTTGGATTTATATATTCAGCAACTGGGTTTTGAATCTCATCTTCTAAAAATAAAGTGACCAATTCATCAAAAAGTTGGAGGTCATCTTTAATATTATTTAACATAAATTTAAATTTAAAACAAAAGTAGAAAAATTGTTTAGTCTTCTCTTTTTGTAAGCAAAGAAATTCGAAAATGTAAGAAAACAATTTTCAAGATGTATAGGTGATTAAATAAATTAGTATTTTTGTAAACTATGAAAAAAATATTTTCTTTTCTAACTGCTATTTTACTAATCAGTTTTATTTCTAAAGCACAAATAGTCATTAACGAATATTCTGCTGCTAATTATGATACATACCAAGATAATTATGGAGATTATAGTGATTGGGTAGAACTTTATAATCCAACGAATGTTGCAATTGATATTAGTGGTTGGTTTTTAACTGACAAACCATCAAATCCAACAAAATGGACAGTCCCTTCTTCATTTATTGTACCTGCAATGGAAACAGCAATAATTTATTGCTCTGGTAGAGATGAAATTACTGGAACAAATGCACACACTAACTTTAAAATTACACAAACTAAAGGAAATGAAGTGTTTATGCTCAGTAATAATACAAATATCTTTCAAGATTCTATTAGAGTCTTTCCTAATCAAAATTCACATTCTAGAGGTAGAGAAACAAATGGAAGTTTAATATGGAGTGTATTTCAAAATGCTACTCCAAATGCAGATAATATTGGGGCAATGCAAGAATATGCTACAGCTCCAATTTTTTCACAAAATGGTGGTTATAATGCAGCAGCTATAAATGTAGCACTAAGCTCCCCTGATCCAAATATTACGATTTATTATACTACTAATGGAGATGCACCAACTAATGCTTCAACCGTTTATACAACTCCTATTAACATTACAAATACAACAGTAGTTAAGGCGATATGCTATAGCTCAGACCCATTAATACCTTCTAGCTTTATTGACTATCATACATTCTTTATTAATGACACTCATACTATTCCTATTCTATCTATTTCTGGTAACAGTGGACAAGGTGGGTTACTTGATTTGTTAGATGGTGGTTGGGGAAGTTCGGCTCTAGAACCTCAGGGAACTATTGAATGGTTTGATAAAAATGGAATATTACTTGATAAAGGAACTGGAGAGTTTAATAAACATGGAAATGATTCTTGGGCTTACGATCAAAGAGGATTTGATTATATTATGAGAGATCAATTTGGTTACAATTATGCTCTTCAAGATAAAATATTCATGACAAAGGATAGAGATAAATTTCAAAGAGTTATTGTGAAAGCTGCAGCAAATGATAACTACCCATTTTCTTATGGAGGATCAGGAGCCCATATCAGAGACGCCTATGTTCATCACTTATCACAAATTGGTGATTTAAGAATGGATGAAAGATCTACATCATCTTGTATAGTATATCTTGACGGAGTTTATTGGGGTGTTTATGAAATGAGAGAAAAAGTAGACGATCATGACTTTACAGATTATTATTATGACCAAGATAAAAATAACTTGCAATATTTAAAAACTTGGGGGGGAACTTGGACAGAATATGGCGCTCCTAACGCACAGCCTGACTGGAATAATTTTGTAAATTTTGTAACTACAAATCCAATGAATATTCAAGCAAATTATAATCAGGCAAAAAGTGAATATAATACAGGTAGTTTAATAGATTACTTTCTTTTAAATACATACGTTCTATGTCAAGACTGGTTAAACTGGAATACAGCATGGTGGAGAGGTATGGACCCTAATGGAGATAAAAAGAAATGGAGATATACACTTTGGGATATGGATAATACATTTGACCATGGAACTAATTATACTGGAATACCTAGTTCATCTCCAAATGCCGAGCCGTGTGACCCTTCAACTTTAGGTAATACAGGAGGGCAAGGTCATGTTCCAATTTGGAATGAAATGCTTACTAATCAAGATTTTCATGATGATTATATTAATAGATGGCAAGATTTAGCAAATGGCCCTTTATCATGTGACTTTATGGTATATCTTTTAGATAGTATGGTAGCTGTTATAGAACCTGAAATGCCTAGACAAGTAGCAACATGGGGAGGCACATTTACTGGTTGGCAAAATAACGTAACAGATCTAAGAAACTTTATCTTAGCAAGATGTGACAGTATTAATTCAGGTTTTGTTGATTGTGATACTGCAATTACTGGTATTTTTGATGTGACAGTTGAGATAATTGGAACAGGAGAAGTTGAAATGAGTAATAATAATATCATAAATAACTTTACAACTCCATTTACAGATCAAAGATTTGGAGGAATTGACTTACCATTTGAAGTTGTTAGTGGATCTTTTGCATATTGGGAAATTATTTCTGCAACTCCTTATGTTTATGATCCATTAGTCGATACTTTAGTAATCGATTTGCAAGGAGATGTAACCGTGAGAGCATACTTTGGTGAAATTAAAGATATTGTTCTAGATGTTAATCCTAACGGAACGAGCACATCTATTGATGTAAATGGTAACATAGCTAATATATTTCCTTTTTCTACTTCAATAATTGTAGGAGACAATGTGAGTTTAATCCCGTCAATTGATCCGATGTATGGATTTGATTCTTGGGATTCTGATAGCAATTTAATATCACCAAATACATCAACTCAATCCGTCTCTTTTAACGCAGATTTTAATGATACTATTACACTTAATCTTTACGAAAAACCAACTATTGTATATAATATTGACCCAGTAGGGACTGCTACGTCAATTGATATAAATGGTGTAAACATATCTGTTTTCCCATATTCAACAACAGTGTTTAACAGTGATATAAATACAATTAATCCAAATATTGATCCAAACTTTGGATTTGGATTTTGGAACTCTCAAAGTAACACATTTTTAAATGGGAGTTCAATTAACAATTCATTCTATGGTCTTTATGATGATACCATTACATTGCATTTATCCTCAAGTGCAGCATTTATTGCTGGTAATGATACAATATGTGAAAATTCACAAAAAGATGCTGAAGTTAGTATATCCTTTAGCGGTGTTAGTCCATTTACATTTAGTTATTCAATAAATGGAGATATTCAACCTAGCATAACAACATCAATAAATCCGTATATTATCAATACCAAATTAGCTGGTAAATACACACTATTTTCATATAATGACGCTCAAGAATTTGGAAATATAAGTGGAGAAGCACTTGTTACAGTTCTCTCTTCACCTATTGCGCAATTCAACGCGCAACCAGATAGCTTAACTATTCTTTATACAAGTACTCAGCTTATTGATAAATCAATCGGAAACATAATAAATTGGTCATGGGACTTTGGAGACAATTCTTCGAATAGTAATTCGCAGAATCCATTTCACAGCTATTCTGATTCCTTAGCAATGTACCAGATTAGTTTAATTATTGATGATAATCAAGGATGTTCAGATACTGCACAAAAGTTTATATCCGTAAGAGATGATTACTGGATTTACATTCCTAACTCATTTAGTCCTGACAAAGATGGCATAAATGATAGGTTTTGTATAGAATATAATGGAATCAGAGAACCTAGTTTTGTTTTAAACATATTTGATAGATTTAGTAATTTAGTATTTTCATCAAACTCCATTGATGAATTATCTTGTGATAACGGTTGGGATGGTACTCATTATCAGACGAGACAAGATTTACCTATGGGTGTGTATATATACCAAATATACTATCAAGATCATGAAGGGTGGAAACACCAAGAAACATCAGAGTTAATTATAACACGCTAAGTATTTTATTTTTCAATTGTAACTTGTTATCTTAATTGCAACAACTATATTTGCCGGCATAACATTTTGTGTGTCATATGAGCAAATTTAAAGAATATAAAAAATTAGACTTACCTCAATTTCATAAGGAGATATTAGAGAATTGGAAAAAAAATGATGTTTTTACTAAAAGTATATTAAATAGAAAAGGTGAGAAAACATTCACTTTTTATGAGGGGCCACCATCTGCAAATGGGCAACCTGGAATTCATCACGTTATTTCTAGAACAATAAAAGATCTTTTTTGTAGATACAAAACACTTAAAGGTTATGAAGTAAATAGAAAAGCTGGCTGGGACACACATGGTTTACCAGTGGAACTAAGTGTGGAAAAAGAATTAGGCATAACCAAAGAAGATATTGGGTCTAAAATTTCTATTGAAGATTACAACAAGGCATGTCGAACAAATGTAATGAAGTATAAAAATACTTGGGAAGACATTACTGAAAAAATGGGTTATTGGGTAGATTTAAAAAATCCATATTTGACATATGATAATAAATATATTGAAAGTGTTTGGTGGTTACTTGGAACAATGCATAGCAAAGGGCTACTCTACAAAGGACACACCGTACAGCCGTTCTCTCCAAAAGCTGGAACTGGATTAAGTACACATGAACTTAACCAACCTGGTTGCTACAAAGATGTTAAGGACACGTCTATAGTAGCTCAGTTTAAAATTAAACAAACAGTAGAGTCAGATTTTCTGTTTAAAAAAACTATAAATGATCTTTATTTTATTGCATGGACAACAACTCCTTGGACCCTACCATCAAATACAGCTCTTGCAGTTGGCAAAAATATTGACTATCTGCTAGTTGAAACACTTAATAAATACACAGGTAAAAATATTACAATCATTATTGCAAAAGATTTAGCACATAAATATTTTTCTGATGATAATAGTAAACTTAACTTTGAGAACTATAATATTGGTTCTAAAGAAATTCCATTCAATATAATTTCTGAGTTTAAAGGCGAAAAACTTGAAAACATCAGATACGAACAGTTACTTCCGTACGCACTTCCGATTGATGGGGATGCATTTAAAGTTATTCTAGGAGATTTTGTTACCACAGAAGATGGGACAGGGATAGTTCATCTTGCCCCAAGCTTTGGAGCTGATGATAATAGAGTGGCAAAGCAGAATGGAATAGGAACTCTTACTTTAGTTGATAAACAAGGAAAATTTATAGATGAAGTAACTGATTTTGCTGGAATGTATGTTAAGAATGAGTTTTATTCTGAAGAGGATAATAAACCCAAATTATCAGTTGACATTCAGATTGCAATTAGATTAAAAAAAGATAATCTCTGTTTTAATTCAGAAAAATACGAACACTCGTACCCGCATTGTTGGCGAACTGATAAACCAATACTGTACTACCCAATGGATAGCTGGTTTGTAAAAACTACTGACTATAAGAATAGAATGATGGAGTTGAATCAAACCATTAATTGGAAACCAAAATCAACGGGGGAGGGAAGATTTGGAAAATGGTTAGAGAATTTAGTTGATTGGAATTTATCTCGATCAAGATTTTGGGGGATTCCTATCCCAATTTGGAGAACTGAAGATTCTAAAAAAGAAATATGTATTAGTTCAATAAAGCAATTAAAAGAAGAAATAGAAAAATCTATCTCGAAAGGTTTTATGACTTCAAATCCTCTTGAAAATTTTAAAGCCGGAGATTTCTCTAATGAAAACTATAATAGCTTTGATCTTCACAGGCCATATGTAGACAATATTGTACTAGTTTCTGATGAAGGAGAGCCAATGAAAAGAGAACAAGATCTTATTGATGTATGGTTTGATTCAGGGTCAATGCCTTATGCACAACTTCATTATCCTTTTGAAAACAAAGAACTATTTGAAGATTATTTTCCTGCAGATTTCATAGCTGAAGGAGTAGATCAAACAAGAGGATGGTTCTTTACTTTACATGCAATATCAACTTTGCTATTTGACTCTGTCGCTTATAAAAATGTAATTTCAAATGGGTTAGTATTAGATAAGAACGGAAGTAAAATGTCAAAACGGCTAGGAAATGCTGCAAATCCATTTAATATTTTAGATAAATATGGGGCTGATGCTACTCGTTGGTATATGATTTCAAATGCACAGCCCTGGGATAATTTAAAATTTGATGAAAGTGGTATAATAGAAGTACAACGAAAATTCTTTGGGACATTATACAATACTTACTCTTTCTTTACATTATATGCAAATATTGATGCATTTAATTACTCTGAACAACCGATCCAAATAATAAACAGAGCTGAGATAGACAGGTGGATTCTGTCAGAACTACATAGCTTAATAACAAATGTTGAAGAATGCTATGAATCCTTTGAACCAACTAATATTGCACGACTTATTCAGGATTTTGTAATTAATAAATTAAGTAATTGGCACGTAAGATTAAGTAGAAGAAGATTTTGGAAGGGAGATTATAATCAACAAAAAATTTCAGCGTATCAAACTCTTTTTGAATGCTTAGAAGTAATATCTATTATCTCTGCTCCTATTGCACCTTTTTATATGGATAAATTATTTCAAGATTTAAATAAAATAAGCCAAAGACACAAAGCGAAATCAGTTCATCTAGCAAATTTTCCAAAGTCAAATAGCAGTTTGATAGATAAAGATCTCGAACGTAAAATGAATCTAGCCCAAAATATTACAACCCTTACGCTTTCTCTAAGAAAAAAAGAAAAATTACGAGTTAGGCAACCACTGCAAAAAATAATGATTCCAGTTCTTGATAGTAATACAAAAAATGATATTTTATGTGTCTCTCAAATTATAAAAAGTGAATTAAATATTAAAAATATTGAATTCTTAGAAAAAGATTCTGCTATTTTACAAAAACATATCAAACCAAATTTTAAAACTCTTGGTCCAAAATTTGGGAAAAACATGAAGTTAATATCTAAAAAAATATCTGAATTTTCAAAAGAAGATATATTAGAAATCGAGAAAAATAATTGTTACCAAATTAATGATGCAATTATGATAAACTTATCAGATGTTGAAATTACTTCTGCTGATATTCCTGGATTTACTGTGGCTAAAAATGATGGGATAACAGTTGCTTTAGATATTACCTTAACAGATGTACTTAAAGAAGAAGGATTAGCAAGAGAATTTGTAAATAAAATTCAAAGTTTAAGGAAAAATAGTGGATTTGAAGTTACAGATAAAATAAAAATTAAGGTTGAAAAAAATGATTTCATTGCATTAGCTATTAAAAATAATTTCACATATATTTGTGATGAAACATTAGCCGTTCAATTAGATTATAAAGAGTTAAATATTAAAAATTCTCAAAAAATTGAATTGATTGACAATCTAAGTGTAAATGTAAGTTTAGAAAAATACTAATACTATGACAGAGAAAACCGCATATTCGCCATCAGAACTAGAAGAATTTAGTCAAATTATTCAATCCAAAATTAAAAGTGCTCAAGAAGATCTTTCCATACTTAGAGCCGCGACTGCTAATGATTCAGATAATGGAACAGAAGATACTTCTCCATCATTTAAGGCTTTTGAAGAAGGTTCTACAACCTTATCAAAAGAAGAAAATGTTAAGCTTGCTGAAAGGCAAGCAAAATTTATTCGTAGCCTACAAAACGCATTAATTAGAATTGAAAATAATACCTATGGAATTTGCAGAGATACTGGCAAGTTGATTTCAAAAGAACGATTAAGATTAGTACCTCATGCAACGCTAAGTATTGAAGCAAAAAATTCTCAGTAGTTATTTTGAAAAAATTATTTACTATATCTTTAGTTATAATAATTTTGGATCAAATTTTAAAAATTTGGGTGAAAACAAATATGGTTTTAGGTCAAGAATTTAGGATTTTTGATTGGTTTTTCATCCACTTTACTGAGAATAATGGCATGGCTTTTGGAATGGAGTTTGGAGGTCATACAGGTAAAGTAATTTTAACTCTTTTTAGAATAATTGTTGTCAGTATTGGTATTAAGTATATTTACGACCTACGTAAAAATTTCTCACAAATAACACTAGTTTCCTTAGGGCTTATTGTAGGAGGAGCAATTGGAAATATTATTGATAGTTCGTTTTATGGTTTAATTTTTAATGAGAGTTATAATAATGTTGCAAGCTTTATGCCAGAAATGGGTGGTTATGCTCCCCTTCTTCACGGAAAGGTAGTTGACATGTTTTACTTTCCACTTATAAATAGTCATTTTCCAAATTGGATACCATTTTTGGGTGGAGATCATTATATATTTTTTAGACCTGTTTTTAATATTGCTGACGCTGGAATATCAATTGGCATTTTCCTAATATTAATTTTTTCAAGAAAAGAATTTAGCTAAGTTTATTAGCATTTTTTATATCTCCAAAAACAGTTCCTTCTCGATCAATCTTATTCTTGTATGACTTAAAGTACTTTTGATTTATCCTCATCAAAAGACTAAGTGATTTAAAGTATATTCTGCTAAATAATGAAATCTCAACATTGCCCCAGAAAATGGGAAATGCATAATTATATTTTCTCATAAATGGTCCAAAAACAAATATTGCTTTTTTCTTAATATCATCAGTATAATATGCTGTAATATCAATTTTTCTTTTTCCTTTTGTTTTATTCAAAACCTTCAATGGTAAAGCGTCTTTAATTCCTATTTGTGTAAGAACTTCTAAGTAATCTGTACTAATTGATTCATACCTTATTAAAAAATCACAATATTGAGTTGTTAAACTTGCTAAATTATCATATGGCTTATTAAAATATTTATTAAAATAGTCCTGGAAAGTAACTGATTTATCATTAATAAAATGAAATTTTTCTCTTTGTTTTCTCGTTATGTGACCTCCATTTTCAGTAAAACAATCTGGATTTGTGAAGTTACCTTTTGCATTTGCCTTCATCTTTTCATAATTTGTAATTACTATATCCATAGGATTTCTAAGAACAGCAAAAACCAAATATCTTTTTTCTTTATCATTCGCACTTTTAAAAAACTCATGGTATAAGGAATGTTTTCTCAACCTAGGAATTGCATTAAACTCTTCATGTAATTGATGATGTATAGCAGATGAGGCAGAAAAGGGTAGCCCAATAAATAAAAATTTATACTGATGACTTATTAGCATTTAAAATAAATTATTATCCAATAAATATTCAGCAATTTGAACTGTATTTGTTGCTGCGCCTTTCCTTAAGTTATCAGCTACAATCCACATATTTAAAGTTTTTTCATTAGTAAAATCTCGTCTGATCCTACCAACAAAAACCAAATCTTGATTTGTAGTGTTTATTGGCATAGGATATTCATTATTAACAATATCATCCATAACTCTAACTCCCGACATATTATCTAGTTCTTTTTTAATCTGGTCAATTGTAAACTCTTTAGTAAAAGAAATATTTACGCTCTCTGAATGTCCACGAAATACAGGCACTCTAACTGCAGTTGCTACCACATTAATATTATCATCTAATATTTTCTTTGTTTCCAATGTAAGTTTCATTTCTTCCTTAGTGTAACCATTGTCAGTAAAATCATCACATTGTGGAAGAACATTAGAATAAATCTGATGAGGATAAATGCAATCTATGTTCTGTTCTAGTATTTCATTATTTAGTTGATCAACAGCTTTTTTACCTGTACCACTAACAGCTTGGTATGTTGAAACTATTACTCTGTCAATAATTAATTTTTTATGCAGTGGTGCTAATGCCATTACTAGTTGAATTGTAGAGCAATTAGGATTAGAGATTATCATATCATCCTTACATAAAGTACTTCCGTTTATTTCAGGAACTATCAACTTATAATTCTTATTCATTCTCCAGTAAGAAGAATTATCAATGACTTTACAACCTTTTTCAACCAACTTAGGTGCCCATATTTTAGAAATATCACTACCAGCTGAGAAAAGAGCTATGTCTACTTTCTTTTCTAATAAATCTGATAATGAAATAATTTCATAATTTTTGTTTTTAAATTTTATCAATTTGCCGCAAGATTTCCGTGAAGCAACAGGGATAAGATCTGTAACATGAAAATTTCTTTCATTTAATACTTCTAACATTTCTCTTCCGACCATGCCAGTAATACCAATAATTGCTAATTTCATAAATTAAATTAAAATGTCAAAAGTAGTATATTTACATGCCTTAAAAAAGAGTTTATTATAATTATATTTATTCTTTCATAAAAAGTCGTTTTAATTATTTTTTTAACTAAATGTCGAAAAAAATATGAATAATTTATAACTTAAAATGGGAATCTCAAATCACATAGACGAAATTTTAAAAACTCTTCCTGATGAACCTGGAGTATACCAATATTTTGATAAAAATAATACGATTCTATATGTTGGAAAAGCAAAATTTCTTAAGAAAAGAGTTAGATCATATTTTACAAAAAAACAAGTAAATATTAAAACAAAAATTCTTGTTGAAAAAATTTATGATATAAAATATATTGTTGTTTCTACTGAAATGGATGCACTTTTATTAGAAAACAACTTAATAAAAAAATATAAACCAAGATATAATGTTTTACTTAAAGATGACAAAACATATCCATGGATTTGCATTAAAAATGAGCCATTTCCAAGAATTTTTCAAACTCGTAAAGTGTTTAAAGACGGATCTGAATATTTTGGGCCGTATGCATCTACATATTTAGTAAAGATAATATTAGACTTCTTTAGACAGCTCTATCCTCTTAGAAATTGCAATCTTAATTTAAGTGAAAAAAATATTCAAAATAATAAGTTTAAAGTTTGTTTAGAGTATCATATAAAAAACTGCTTAGGACCTTGTATCGGTAAACAAAACAATATTAATTATCTAGAGTCCATTAATCAGATAAGAAAAATAATTTCTGGAGATATTAAGTCAGTGATAAAACACTTGAAAGAAGAAATGAATAATTTTTCCAATAATTTAGATTTTGAAAATGCAAATAGCACAAAAGAAAAATTGATTCTCTTAAAGAATTATCAGTCAAAATCAACAATCGTAAACCCTAAAATAAATAATGTTGATGTATTTTCACTCATATCAGATGAAAATGCTGCATTTGTTAATTTTCTTAAAGTTAATTCAGGCGCAATTATTCAGTCGTATACATTAGAAATCAACAAACAACTTGACGAAACTGAGGAAAAGTTATTGTCATTGGCTATTATAGAAATTAGACAAAAATTTAATAGCACTTCAAAAGATATATATTGTTCTCATTTTTTAAATGAAAATATCGATGAAGTTAATATAGAAGTACCAAAGATTGGCGATAAAAAAAAGCTAATAGAGCTTGGAATGAGAAATGCAAAGTATATGCTTTTAGAAAAAAGAAAATCTAAGATAAATAATATTAAACGGGCTAATAATAATCGTATTCTTACACAATTACAAAAAGATCTTAAACTACAGCGCCTTCCGAAACATATTGAGTGTTTTGATAACTCTAACTTTCAGGGTAATTTTCCTGTAGCAGCTTGTGTTGTTTTTAAAAATGCACGAGCTTGTAAAAAAGAATATCGACATTATAATATTAAAACTGTTCTAGGCCCAGATGATTATGCAAGTATGGAAGAAGTAGTTTTTAGAAGATATTCTCGAATTTTAGAAGAAGAAGGTGAATTGCCACAACTTATAGTAATAGATGGTGGGAAGGGTCAGTTAAGTTCAGCAATGAAAAGCATTAACAAACTTAATTTAACAACAAAAATTACTGTAATAGGAATTGCAAAACGCTTAGAAGAAATCTTCTTAGCAGATGATAATGTTCCTATTTACTTAGATAAAAGATCTGAAAGTTTAAAATTGATTCAACAATTAAGAGACGAAGCACATAGATTTGGAATAACTCACCATAGAAACAAAAGAAGTAAAAATGCTCTAGTAACATCACTTGACAAAATAAAAGGAATTGGGCCAAAAACAATTGAATTGCTTATTACGAAATTTGGTTCTGTAAAAAAAGTGAAAGAAGCTGATAAAACTGATTTAATAAAATTGATTGGTATTAAAAAAACCAATAAAATCTTTGAATAATAGTTAATTTAATTTAGGTAGATTTGCTTAAAAAGCACTTTTAAAATATTATTATGAAAAAAATATCAATAAATCTTTTTGCATTATCTTTATTAGTATTATTCTCATGTCAACAATCAACAAATAAAAAATTAGACTCTATAGATATATTAAGGGGAGAATTATTGCTTTGTGGAACTGAACAATTTGGTGATGTAAGTTTTTCGTTAGATTGTCATTATGAATCAAGAGAAGCCTTTGACTTAGCTCTCTCTTTACTTCATTCATTTGAATATAAAGAAGCTGAAAAAGCATTTGTAAAAGTAGCTGATATGGATCCAGAATGTGCCATGGCATATTGGGGTATCGCAATGAGTAGTTACCATTCTCTTTGGGGTCCTCCAAGCATAGAGGTTTTAGAAAAAGGTTCAAAACTTATTGAAATAGCACAATCTTTGGATAAAACAGAGACTGCAGAAGATTACATTAATGCTGCAGAAGTGATTTACACAAATTGGGATTCGCTAAGTCACACAGCAAGAGAGGCACTTCATGCAGAAAAAATGAAGGAATTATACATGAAAAATACAGATGATAATGAAGCAGCTGTTTTTTATGCATTGTCTCTTATTTCTACTGCAAATCCAATGGACACTACATATAAAAACCAGAAAAAAGCTGGTGCTCTTTTAGAAAAACTATTCAAGAAAAATCCAAATCATCCTGGAATAGCTCATTATATTATTCATGCGTATGATTATCCAAAGATTGCTCATTTAGCTTTAGAAAGTGCAAGAAGGTATGCTGAAATAGCTCCCTCCTCATCTCACGCACAACATATGCCATCACACATATTTACTCGACTTGGATTATGGGAAGAAGCAATTAATTCAGATTTAAATTCTGCATCATCTGCAGTGTGTTATCAAGAAAATAATGATCCAGATCTACATACATTGTATGAAATTCATGCAATAGCCTATTTAGTATATGCTAATTTACAAATTGGTAATAATAAGATAGCAAATGAACAATATGAACATATTAAAACATTTAAGAAAACAGATATTAATGATGGGACAACTTATCCTGTAGCTGCGATACCTAGTAGAATAGCATTAGAAAACAAGGATTGGGTGAAAGCGTCTAAGTTACAATTTTTGTCAAATTTTGATTTCCCATGGCAAGACTTTCCCTGGCAAAAAGCTATTATACACTTCTCAAGATCATTGGGGTATTCAAATTTAGGTGATATAGAATCTGCTTCTATTGAATTAGATTCACTTAAAAGTCTTCGAGAAGATTTACTTTTACTAAATAGCAATTTAGGAGATTATAAGGCGCAACAAGTTAATATTCAAATTCACTCAGCAGATGCTTGGATTCAACTAGCAAAAAGAGATAATATTAAAGCCTTAAAACTAATGAAGCTAGCCGCTAAAATGGAAAATGAAACATCTAAACATCCAGTTACTCCAGGTGAAATTTTACCTGCTGATGAGCTTTTAGGAGACATGCTTTTAACATTAAATAAAAGTGAAGAAGCATTACGGATTTATGAAAATGGTTTAAATACACATCCTAATAGATTTAATGGTATTTACGGCGCAGCTTCTGCGGCAAGAGATTCTGGCAATAAAGAGAAAGCAATATTATATTTTAATCAATTAATAGAGCTGTGTAAAAATTCAAATAGTGATAGGCCAGAACTTATTGATGCAAAATTATTTATAGCTTCTAATCCAACATAAGATATGAAGTTTTATTATTTTGTATTTTTTTTACTCCTTTCTTGTGTTGAATCTTCAAATATAGATTTGCCAATAATTGGTCCTTCAGATTTTAAAGATGAATTAGTTGATAATAAAGTAAATAAAGAGCAATCTCACTTTGTTTCAGATTTTGAGTTAATCAACCAAAATGGAGATACAATTACAAATAAAGATTATGAAGACAAAATTTATGTTGTAGACTTCTTCTTTACAAGATGTGGTAGCATTTGCCCTATAATGACGAATAACATGAAGAAAATCCAAGATAAATTTCTTGAAAATGATAATCTTATGTTGTTATCAATTTCTGTTACTCCAAATATCGACAATGTTGCAACGTTAAAAAAATATGCTAAAAGTAAAGGTGTTATTAATTCTAAATGGAATATCGCAACAGGAAATAAAAAACATATCTATGAATTAGCTCGCAAAAGTTATTTCGCCGTTTTAAAAAAGGGAGATGGTGGGCTACAAGATTTCATTCATACTCCAAATTTTATTTTAATTGATAAAAAAAAACAAATACGTGGAATCTATGATGGTACAGATGATACAGAAATAAAAAGAGTAATTAAAGATATTAAAACTCTACAAATAAAAAATAGTTAAATTTAAACAGTTTCCCCCTTGTAATCTGTAATACCTCCAGATAAATTAATTACATTTTTAAAACCTAGCATATTTAATTGCATTTGTGCTCTAGCAGATCTACCTCCTAATTTACATTTAGTAATTATCGGTACGGATTTGTAATCATCTATCTGATTAACTTTGTTAAAAAAATCTGATAATGGAATTAAATAATCAACTCCAACAATTTTTTTTTCATTGTATTCATATTCTTCTCTCACATCAACAAGTAAGAAATTTGTTTTTTCACTTTTTCTTTCAGATAAGAGAAATTCTAACTCTTTACCGTTTATCTCCTTTTTAGCTAATAAATGTTCTGTATTATACATATATATTTATTTAAAATTATATTAATCTATCTTATTCTTCATTTGTGGGAAAAATAAAACATCTTGTATAGAGTTTGAATTAGTCATGATCATACTTAGTCTATCAATGCCTATACCTAGCCCAGCTGTTGGAGGCATTCCGTATTCAATTGCTTTTAAAAAATCTTCATCAATTAACATTGCTTCATCATCACCTCTTTTAGCCAACTCAAGCTGCTCTTCAAATCTTGCCCTTTGATCTAGTGGGTCATTAAGTTCTGAATATGCATTGCATATCTCTTTACTATTACAAAATCCCTCAAATCTTTCAGCTAATCCTTCCTTAGTTCTATGTTTCTTTGTTAATGGGGACATCTCTACTGGATAATCAGTAATGAAAGTAGGCTGAATTAATTGACTTTCACATTTTTCTCCAAAAATTTCATCAATCAACTTTCCTCGACCCATACTATTTTCTACTTTTACTCCAAGCTTTTGTGCTGTGTTAATAATTGCATTTTCATCCATATTTGAAATATCAAATCCTGTAAAGTGCTCAATAGCTTCGTACATAGTGTATCTCTTCCAAGGTCTTTTAAAATTAATTATATTATCTCCAACTTTGACCTCAGTTTTACCATGTAAGTCAATAGCAATTTTTTCTACCATTTCTTCAACTAAATCCATCATCCACGAATAATCTTTATACGCAACATATAATTCCATTTGTGTAAACTCAGGATTATGAAATCTACTCATCCCCTCATTTCGAAAATCTTTAGAAAATTCGTAAACGCCATCAAAACCACCAACAACTAATCTTTTTAAATATAACTCGTTTGCAATTCTTAAATATAAATCCATATCTAAAGTATTGTGATGAGTTTTAAAAGGCCGAGCTGCTGCACCACCATATATGGGTTGTAATATTGGAGTTTCAACCTCTAAATATTCCTTATCATTCAAATAAGACCTCATAGAGTTGGTGATTTTAGTTCTTTGTATAAAGGTTTCTTTGATATGTGGATTAACAACTAGATCTACATAGCGTTGCCTGTATCTCTTCTCAGGATCAGTAAAAGCATCATGAACGGTTCCATCAGCATCTGATTTTGGTAAAGGGAGAGGTCTTAAAGTTTTAGTTAATACAGTAAGCTCCTTTACATTTATTGAGATTTCTCCAACTCTTGTAGTAAAGACACTTCCTTTAATACCTATAAAATCCCCTATGTCTAATAGTTTTTTAAATACTTTGTTGTATAATGTTTTATCTTCCTCCTCACAAATTTCGTCTCTGTTAACATATATCTGTATTCTACCGTAGCTATCTTGTAATTCAGCAAATGAAGCTTTACCCATTACTCTTCTACTCATCAGTCTACCTGCAATCACCACATTAAGCTCATCTCCTTCATTATATATTTCCTTGATTTTTGTTGATGTTGTATTAACATCAAACGTAGCTGCTGGATATGGGTCAATTCCTAATTCCTTAAGAGCAACTAAAGATTCTCTTCGTGCATTTTCTTGATCAGAATGTACTTTTTTCATGCAAATTAATTTTTGCAAAGATAGAAATTAATATATCCAATTATTTCGTATTTTCGACTTCTTTTTAAACACTAAAAAACATACTCATATGCTAATGAAAGACTACATTGCCGATTTTACAAATCATCTAAAAGATGCTATAGAAATAGGTAGCAAAACTAATCTAAAAGCTAATAAAAAAGAATTTACAAATGTTCTAATCTGCGGGCTTGGAGGTTCTGGAATTGGTGGTTCAATAGTAAATGATATTATCTCTATAAAGTCTAATATTCCTATAATATCCAATAAAGATTACAGCATACCAAATTTTGTAAATGAATCAACACTTGTAATAGCTAATTCATACTCTGGTAATACTGAAGAAACAATATCTGCTCTTGGAAAGTGTGAAGAAAGAGGAGCGGAAATTGCAATAATAACTTCTGGAGGGAAATTAAAAGAAATAGCATTGGCAAAAAATTATACGAATATTATTATTCCTGGAGGGCATCCTCCAAGAGCAATGTTTGGGTATGCTTTTACTGAACTCTTTTTCATTCTTAATCATTATGCAATTATTGATAATTCTTTTTTAAAAGACTTCTCTAAATCAATAATTTTACTTGATCAAAATAAAGAAGAGATTAAAAAAGAAGCAGTACAAATTGCAAAAAAAATGTTTAAAAATACACCAGTTATATATGTTGCGGAAGGATTTGAAGGTGTTGCAGTCCGCTTTAAACAACAATTAAACGAAAACAGTAAAACACTTGCATGGCATAATGTAATCCCCGAAATGAATCATAACGAATTATTAGGATGGAGAACAAATGTAAATAATCTGTCTGTTATATATTTTAGGAATAAATGTGATTATTCAAGAAACAAAACACGAATTGACATTAATAAAAAAGTGATTTCAAAATATACAGATAATATTACCGAAGTTTGGAGCCAAGGGGATTCATTGATTGAAAACACTCTTTATCACATTCATATAGGTGATTGGGCATCTTGGTACCTTTCAGATGCAAATAAAGTTGATGCTATTGAAATTGACGTCATAGATTTTTTAAAATCTGAACTTGCTAAAATATAAGTGAATAAAAAAGTAAAAGTCGAGGAATTAGGTATAATTGATTTTCAAAAATGCTGGAAATATCAAGAGGTTTTTTTTGAAGAAATTCTGAAAATAAAATCTACTAATAGAAAGACTGAAAAAAAAATTGCAACAAAAAACTATTTGATTTTTTGTGAGCACCCACATGTTTATACTTTAGGTAAAAGTGGGAATGAAAATAATCTATTAGTAAACAAAGATTATCTTAAGGCAAAAGGGGCAACTTTTTATAAGATTAATAGAGGAGGAGACATAACATATCATGGACCAGGTCAAATTGTTGGCTACCCAATTTTAGATTTAGATAATTTTTTTACAGATATTCATAAGTACCTAAGATTATTAGAAGAATCCGTAATCTTAACATTAAAAGATTATGGAATTAAAGCAGAGCGTTCAAAAGGAGAAACAGGAGTTTGGTTAGATGTAGGTTCTGAAAATGCTAGAAAAATATGTGCATTTGGAGTTAAAAGCAGCAGATGGGTTACTATGCATGGATTTGCATTTAATGTAAATACTAATCTGTCATATTTTGACAATATTATACCGTGTGGCATTGTTGATAAGCAAGTTACATCTATGCAAAAAGAGTTAGGGAAATCTTTAAATATTAAAGAAGTTCAGGAAAGATTAAAAGTACATTTAATCTCCTTATTTAAAATGGAACTTTTTTAATGAAAAAAATAATAATAATATTTCTTATTGTATTTATTGTTTTGATAACAAGTATAGTAATAAGCGGTAAATCATGGGTGTTTAAAGCTGTTTACACAACATATCTTCAAGGTTATACTTCAGCTTATATTGAAGATTTTAAATTTTTTCCAAAAAATATAATTGAAAATGATAAACATCAAAAGTGGCACACCTCAGCTAATTACAATATTGCAAAATCGCCTGAATATATTAACAAAGTCCATAATGATTTAGAAACAGTAGCATATTTAATTATAGTGAATGATAGCATTATACATGAACAATATTGGGACGGATTTTCTGAAAATTCTCTTTCTAATTCATTTTCAATGTCTAAAAGCTGGATTTCAACTCTTATTGGAATAGCTATCAAAGATGGACATATTAAAAGTACATCTCAGAAAGTATGTGATATTTTACCTCAATTTAACAAAGGAAATAATTGTCAAATAACAATACAAGATTTATTAACTATGAGCTCTGGACTAGATTGGAATGAGAGCTATTATAACCCAATAGGACAAACTGCTGAATCATATTTTGGAAATAATCTAAACGAGCTTGTATTTAGTCTAAAATCAGTCGAAGAGCCAGGAAAAATCTTTAGGTATAATAGCGCATGCACACAATTACTAACTTATATAATAGAAGAAACAACAAACAAAACAGTAAGTGAATATGCATCTGAAAAATTATGGAAACCAATGGGGGCAAAACATCCTGCATTATGGAATAAAGATCGAGAGGATGGTGATGAAAAAGGGTTTTGCTGTATAAACTCCAACGCTAGAGATTTTGCAAGGCTAGGAAAATTGTATTTAAATTTTGGAAATTGGAATGGCTTACAAATTTTGGATAGTATTTACATAAAAAAAGCTATTAAACCTGCAGATTTACAAAGTATTAACGGCGGTCCAAATATGAACTATGGATATCAGTTTTGGTTAACTGAATATAGAAAAAATTCTATTTATTATGCTAGAGGATTATGGGGGCAATATACAATATGTATTCCAGAAAAAAATATGATAATTGTAAGGCTAGGCAGGAAAGATGGAAAAGAATTGGAAAATGGTCATTTTAATGATTTATTTCTTTACATAGATGCATCTTTGGAAATAATATCATCATAATATAATAAAAAACAATTGTGACATCTAAATTAGTATAAAAATCATATTTTTATAATTCTAAAAAAAGCACATGAAAGATAATAACCTACTAGAATTTAAAAATTTAGTTACTGAATTTCATACAGAGGGAAACACTGTCAAAGCTGTTAATGATATAAGCTTCTGTTTAAATAAAGGAGAAACAATTGGTATAGTTGGAGAATCTGGGTCGGGGAAATCTGTTACTTCTCTTTCTGCCATGAGGCTAATCCCTAATCCACCTGGAATTATTAGCGGAGGTGAAATAATTTTTCATCAAAAAACTGGAAGAAGCATTGATTTACTTAAAATATCTGAAGAAGAAATGAGGAAATTTAGGGGGAATGATATTGCTATGATATTTCAAGAGCCTATGACATCCTTAAACCCTGTCTTTACATGTGGGGATCAAGTTATGGAAGCAATTATGCTTCATCAGAAATTAAATAAATCAGAGGCTGAAATACTAACACTAGAACTATTTGAAAAAGTAAAACTTCCTGACCCTAAACGAATTTTTAATACATATCCACATCAGATTTCAGGAGGGCAGAAACAGCGAGTCATGATTGCGATGGCCATGAGTTGTCAGCCATCAGTTTTAATTGCAGATGAGCCAACGACTGCTTTAGATGTAACGGTTCAAAAAACTATTCTTGAACTTATGAAACAATTACAAGCTCAAAATGACATGGGCATTTTGTTTATTACTCATGACTTAGGTGTAATTGCTGAACTAGCTGACAAAGTAGTAGTAATGTATAGAGGAAAAATAGTGGAGCAAGGTAGTGTTTTGGAAATCTTTAAAAATCCAAAACATCCATACACAAAAGGTTTATTAGCATGTCGACCTCCTTTAGATAAACGTTATACGTTTTTGCCTACAGTATCTGATTTTATGAATATTGATAAAGATGGTGTGATTTTAGATAATGGTATTTCAATTGAAGATTTTACAAAAGATTTAGCTATTTCTGAAAAAGAAAGAACTGAAAATCAGGAAATATTGTTTTCTAAAAAACCTGTTCTAGAAATTAAAAATCTGAAAACCTGGTTTCCTGTTAAAGGTGGTTTTTTTGGGAAAGTTACTAGTAATGTGAAAGCTGTTAATGATGTAAGTTTTGATGTTTATCCCGGGGAAACTTTAGGCCTAGTAGGTGAAAGTGGATGTGGAAAAACTACAATCGGTCGTTCAATCATTAGATTAGAAGAAGCAACATCCGGTAATATTATTTATAGAGGAAAGGATGTTTGTAGTATGAATGCGGATGAACTTAGAGTGTTTAGAAAAGAAGTTCAAATTATTTTCCAAGACCCATATTCTTCACTAAACCCTAGAATGACTATTGGAAATGCAATAATGGAACCTATGCAAGTTCATGGAATTTTAGAAGATGACATAAAGAGAAAATTAAAAGTTGAAGAATTATTATTAAAAGTTAATCTAGACCCTTTACATTTTAATAGATATCCACATGAATTTTCTGGTGGCCAAAGACAAAGAATTGGCATTGCACGTGCTCTTGCAGTTAACCCTAAATTTATTATTTGTGATGAATCAGTATCTGCTCTTGATGTATCTGTTCAAGCACAAGTTCTAAATCTACTTAATGAGCTTAAACAAGAATTTGAACTAACTTATATTTTTATTTCACATGATCTTTCAGTAGTAAAATATATGAGTGACAGAATGGTCGTAATGCAGCAGGGTGAAATTGAAGAGATGGGTGATGCTGATCAAATTTATCACAATCCCAAAACTGAATATACACGAAAGTTAATCGAAGCTATTCCTGAGGGTAAGATAGAGGATATTGAAAAACACCATAAAAAAAAATTAAGCATTAAATAATCATTTCAGGTACTTCTCCTGTGATAATTAGATTTGCTTCAGTAGCAGCAATAATTTCGCTTACACTTACTCCTGGAGCTCTTTCACTCAGTTTAAGTCCGTCTTCTGTTATTTCTAAAACAGCTAAATTAGTTACAACTTTTTTGACACAATTTTTTCCTGTAATTGGCAAATTACATTTTTTTAAGATCTTACTCTCTCCTAAACGATTAGTATGCATCATAGCTACAATAATATTCTGAGCAGAAGCTACTAAATCCATTGCCCCCCCCATCCCTTTTACCATTTTACCAGGAATTTTCCAATTAGCAATATCTCCTTTTTCAGATACTTCCATTGCTCCAAGGACAGTTAGTTGAACATGTTGTCCTCTTATCATAGCGAATGAGATCGCTGAATCAAATAAAACTGCCCCATCTAAAGTTGTTATAGTTTGTTTACCTGCATTTATCAAGTCAGGATCTTCTTCTCCCTCAAAAGGGAAAGGGCCCATACCAAGGACTCCATTTTCAGATTGAAACTCAATATCAATGCCTTCAGGTATATAATTAGCAACTAATGTTGGAATCCCAATTCCCAAATTCACATATGTATTATGCTCTAATTCTTGAGCAATTCTTTTTGCAATTTGATTTTTATCTAAAGCCATAACTATCTCTTTCTTGTTGTTCTTTGCTCTATTCTTTTTTCATAATTTTCTCCTTGCATAATTCGTTGAACGAATATGCCTGAAGTGTGAATATGATTAGGATCCAATTCTCCAGCTGGATATAACTCTTCAACTTCTGCTACCGTAATTTTACCCGCCATTGCCATAAGAGGATTAAAATTTCTTGCCGTACCTTTATAAATTAGATTGCCAGCAGTATCACCCTTCCATGCTTTTACAAATGCAAAATCAGCAACTAGTGAATTCTCCAAGATATGGGGTTTCCCATTAAAAATTCTAACTTCTTTATCCTTTGCAACCTCAGTACCATAACCTGCTGGAGTATAAAATGCTGGTATTCCTGCCCCACCCGCTCTACATCTTTCAGCTAGTGTACCTTGTGGAATTAAATCAACCTCTAATTCTCCAGATAGCATCTGTCTTTCAAATTCTGCATTCTCCCCAACATATGAAGATATCATTTTTTTTATTTGCTTTCTTTTAAGTAGCAATCCTAGTCCAAACTCATCTACACCAGCATTATTTGATATGCACGTCAAACCATCTACTTCTCTATTTGAAAGTTCTTTAATTATATTCTCGGGAATACCTGAAAGGCCAAATCCACCAAACATAAATGTCATATTACTTTTCACTCCATCTAAAGCTAACTCGATATTTTCTACAAATTTATTTATCATTTTAAAAAAATATTATTCAAATTCATCCTCATACTGAATTTTTAATTCATTATCACAATCTAATTTGTCATCTACAGAAACAGGAATATCGAAATCCAAAGGAAAAACATTAGAAGATAATGAATCTGCGTATACTCTTTGCATATATTCCGCAAAAACTGGTAATGCCATATTTGCACCTTGACCGTATTGAATAGTTCTAAAATGTGCCGATCTATCTTCACATCCACTCCAAACACCTGTAACTAAATTTGGTGTTATTCCCATAAAGTAACCGTCTGATTGATTTTGAGTTGTTCCTGTTTTACCTCCGATTTCATTTTTAAATTGATATTTATAACGTAACCTTACTCCAGTTCCAGCTTTTTTATCTGCAGTTGGGCTATATACGCCATCTACAACACCTTGAAGCATTCTAACCATAGTATTTGCAGTTTCTTCACTCATAGCTTCTTGAGTTTTTGGAGAAAAATTTTCAATTACAACACCATTTTTATCCTCTATTTTTGTAATAAAAATTGGCTCAGTCCAAATACCCTTATTTACAAAAGTTGAGTATGCTCCTACCATTTCGTATACGGAAAGATCAAATGTCCCAAGGCAAAGAGATGGAACTGCTAGTATTTTTGATTTAATACCTATTTTTTTTGCTAAATCAACTAAGGCATGTGGACCTAATTGTTTCATTATGTAAGCAGTAATAGTGTTAATAGAGTTTGCTAAACCAAATTTCAAGGAAATTGATAAATTATCATATTCATCCCCAGAATTTTTGGGCACCCAGTCTTCCTCTAAATTCCATCTTTTCTTATCAAATACAACAGGAATATTTGGCACCTCGTAGCAAGGTGTATAACCCTCCTGAATAGCTAATGAATATAAAAAAGGTTTAAATGTAGACCCTACTTGACGTTTACCAACTTTGACATGATCGTATTTAAAGTATTTATAATTAATACCTCCAACATATGCCTTAATATGCCCATTTTTGGGATTCATACTCATCATGCCTGAGTGAATAAAAAACTTGTTATATTTTATAGAATCTCTTGGAGTCATAATTGTATCTAACTCACCGTCCCATGAAAAGAGTGTCATAGGTACTGCTGTATTAAATATAGATCTAATTTCTGTCTCAGATGTTTTTGCTCTTTTAAGTTTCTTATACCGTTCGGATCTTTTCATTCCTTGATCAATAATAGTATTGATTTGTTCCCATTCAAAATCATCTGGGAATGGAGCTTTAGTATACCCTTTCCAATGATGATAAAAATCTTTTTGTAGAGAAGACATATGAACCCGCATTGCTTGCTCAGCAAATGTCTGTAAACGTGAATTAATAGTAGTGTGCACTTTAAGACCATCAGTATAAAGATTATAATTGCTTCCATCTGCTTTTTTGTGTGATGCACACCATTTTTTAAGCTCTTCTCTTAAGTATTCTCTTAAATATGGAGCTAACCCTTCATTATGACTGGCTCTTTTAAAATTTAAATTAATTGGTATAACTTTTAAGCTATCAAATGTAAATTGATTAATAAATTTGTATCTTCTCATCTGAGAAAGCACAACATTTCTTCTACTTTCGGTTTGAGAAATTCTTCTATTAGGATTGTATAATGCTGGATTTTTTAACATTCCAACTAGCATTGCTGACTCTAATAAGTTTAGGTTTATTGGATGTTTATTAAAATATACTTGAGAAGCAGATTTGATACCTACAGCATTATTAACCCAATCAAATCTATTTAAGTACATGGTGATAATTTCATTTTTTGTATAACGTTTTTCAAGCTGAACAGCAATTATCCACTCTTTTACTTTTTGCATCAACCTATCCAATCCTGAACTGGGGGATTCAGTGAACAACATTTTTGCTAATTGCTGAGTTATAGTACTTGCGCCTCCTGTACTTTTTTTACCATTTAAAAATCCGAATGAAGCTCTTAATAAAGCTCTTGCATCAATACCAGAATGCTCTCTAAATCTTATATCTTCTGTTGCTATTAACGCATCAATTAAATTTTTGTTTAAGTCATCAAATCTAATACGGCTTCTATTTTCAAAAAAATATTTACCTAAAACTACGCTATCTGAAGAGATTAGTTCAGTTGCCAAATTGTTGTTTGGGTTATCTAATTGATCTATTGTAGGCAAACTACCAAAAAAGCCAAACATTGTTAATGTAATAAGAAATATCAAAGCAATAAATGGGCTTAAAGTACATAGCCATAAGATAATTTTTACAGTTTTACTCATGATGCTTTTTAACAATTATTCCTAAATCTAAGATATGATTTAAATCTCGCAACTTTTCTAAATTACCATACCTCATAGCTTGTTCAACAGACAGTGTATATTTCTTAAGTTCAAAAAATTGTTTTTTCTGCTCTAATAAAAATTCAAATTCTCTAATATCATTTATACCGTTTCCTAACCATTTCCCACTCTTTTCTGCTAACATTATTTCAACAGTATCTTGGCTAAGGTTATCTAAAAATAAAAAGAGGTTCTGATATTCGTAATATACAGTATGTCTTATTTTTAGACTTATATCATAATATTTTGTTGTGTCATTTATTGGAAAAGTAAAATTTACAATTGTGTCGGTATTCCAAATACCATTTTCAAATGAATAATAGTTTTTGTATGTATTATTTTCACATGCAGATAAAATAAAAGAAAGAAAAATAAAACAAAAAATTGTTTTTATATTAAACATCATTTTATTGTGATTTTCTTTTTGCTGAAGCTTTTATTTTATTTTTTTTAAAATTCGCTCGTCTTTCTGGCCTCTTCTTAGTTTTTTTCAACTTCTTTTTATCAAACCTATTAATGTTATCTTGGCCCATTGCATCTTCAAAGCTAACCTCTCTCTCAATTTGATTTTTAATATAAGAATCAAAATTTTCTGGGATTTCTCCTTTTTTATTTAACTCTAATATCTTTTGAACTGATGCAACTGGCAATTCAAGAAGTTCAGATGTTGGATTATTGACATTAAAATAATACATAACTTTTTTGAACACATCTAGCTTAACAAATTTAGCTTCTCCTTCTTTAGTTACAATTTTTTTACTTGATTTTGGAAACTCTTTTAAGGCCTCAGTGTACCCATCTAGCTCAAAATTTAAACAGCATTTTAGCCTACCACATTGACCAGATATTTTTTGTGGATTTATTGATAATTGCTGATAGCGCGCAGCACCTGTAGAAACATTAGGGAATTCGGTCATCCAAGTTGAACAACATAGTTCTCTTCCGCAACTCCCAATCCCGCCCAGTTTAGCGGCTTCTTGTCTAGCACCAATTTGTCTCATTTCAACTTTTAATCTAAATTGACTAGAGTATTCTCTAACTAATTCTCTGAAATCAACTCTTTTATCTGCTGTATAATAAAATGTTGCTTTAGTATTATCACCCTGAAACTCAACATCGGAAAGTTTCATTTCAAGTTTAAAATTTTCGATGATTTTCTTTGCTTTTTCTAAAATAGAGCCTTCTTGATTAATTGCATCTTTCCATTTTATAAGATCATTTTCTGTGGCAATTCGATAAATACTTTTTAATGGATTTGTAGTTATATCCCTACCTTTTCTTACTAGTTGAAGAGCTGTTAATTCACCAATCATTGTAATTTTACCTATATCATGTCCGAATTTATCACCTTCTACTGCTACAATATCGCCATGCTTAATATCTAAGCTCTCGTTATTGATGTAGAAATCTTTTCTATCTCCTTTAAATTGTACTTCAACAAAATTTGAATTTTCAGATTTAGGGCCATCGATTTGATATAGCCAGTCAAACACAGAGCTTACTCCACATCCTCTATTTTCTGAAACTTCACAAGTACTACAACCTCCGCCACTACCACAACTCATATAATTGTTATTTATTTACAAATTTACTTTTAACTTTTAAAAATTTAATCATTTGTAAAGATAACTCAAAAAATAAAATTTTTGGACCTGCATTCCTATCAATTGATTTAATTGTTAGTTCTAATGTTTCAAAAATAGGTATACTATTTTCTTCGTTAATAAATGATGCAAATTTTGTTACAAATTTATATTCCTCTTCATTAACTCTTAATAAAGAATTGCTTGATAAATTTATAATCAAACATTCTCTAATCATTTTTGTAGCATAAATCAAAAATAATCTCTGTTTAACTTTGCCGATTTGTGACATTTTATCTACCCAATTTGATATGTTTATTATGTCAACCTTATATACATATCGCATCCATAAAGTAAAATTTTCTAAGAAATTATCATCTTCAATATCATTTTGAAAATAAGTAATCATTTGCCCTAAACTCGAATTAGTTAATTTTTTTACTTTTAAAATTTCAGATTTACCTTTATGTGGGAAATAATTAATCATATCTTCTAAAGTAAAATCATGTACTTGAATGATCTGTAATCTAGACTTAATCGTTGCAATAAGTAAATCGAGATTTTCTGAAACTAATAAAAAAACCGTTCCCTTTGGAGGTTCTTCAAGTAATTTAAGCATAGAATTAGAAGATTCTAAATTCATTTTTTCAGGCATCCAGATTATAATTACTCTGTACTGAGCTTCATAATTTTTAAATGCAAGTTTCTTATGTAATACATTAGCTTCTTCTTTATAAATGCCCCCCGTTGCAAGTTTATTAGTCTGAGAAGATAAAATGTCAATCCATCCGTTTAATGAACCATAAGGATTATTTAACATGTAATCACGCCATAAATCAACGAAATTATCACTGATAGATAACTTTGACAAATTAGATTTAATTACTGGAAAAATTAAATGTAAATCTGGATGCGTTAAACTTTCATATTTTGTACATGATGAACAGATCCCACAAGAATCTTCTTTTAATCTTGAACTACAATTGAGATATTGTGCATAAGCTAGGGCTAAGTGAAGTTTAGCACTCCCACATTTACCATTTAAAAGCTGAGAATGACTAACCCTATCATTAAAAACAGAATCTATTAACTGCTTTTTAATTATATTATTGCCTTGGATATCTTTAAATAACATGAAAAAATAATTATTTCAAATATAACTAAAATGCTATTAATTTGAGATTTATTTTATGTTTGCATTATGAAAAATATTAATGATATATGCACAAGAGGTAAAAAAGTAATTATTCGTGTTGATTTTAATGTGCCTTTAGATAAAAATTTTAATGTTATAGATAATAATAGAATTGTTGCTGCATTGCCAACTATTAACAAAGTAGCTAAAGAAGGCGGAAAGGTAATACTCATATCACACCTTGGTAGACCAAAAAATGGTTTTGATGATAAGCTATCGTTACAACATATTGTAAGTTCACTTTCAATTCTACTAAACAAGAAAGTTAGTTTTTGTAGAGATTGTATTGGAGATACTACAACTAAAGATGTTGATGATATGGAAAATGGAGATATCCTAGTTTTAGAGAATTTAAGATTTTATAAAGAAGAAACTCAAGGAGATTTAGTATTTGCAAAGAAGCTATCAGATCTAGCTGATATATACGTGAATGATGCATTTGGGACAGCTCACAGATCACATGCCTCAACTGCAATTATTGCAAATTTCTTTCCAAAAAATAAATTTTTTGGTCTATTACTTTATAAAGAACTTGAGAATTTAAAAAGAGCACTAGAAAATCCAAAAAGACCATTTACAGCAATAATTGGGGGAGCTAAAATATCAGGAAAAATTGATGTAATTCAATCACTTTTTAATAAAGTAGATAACTTGATAATCGGGGGAGGAATGGCATATACTTTTGCTAAAGCAATTGGTGGAAGTATAGGTAAATCTCTAGTTGAAGATGACAAGTTGGATTTAGCAAGAAAATTAATTGCTGAATCTCAAGAGAAAGGGGTGAACTTAATTTTACCTATTGACTCAGTGAATGCAAATAGGTTTAATAATGATGCAAAAATAATTAAATCAAATATCTCTAATATAAATCAAGAATATATGGGTTTGGATATTGGTGCTAAATCAATTGAAAAATTTTCAGAAATTATTTTAAAATCTAAAACAATAGTATGGAATGGCCCTATGGGAGTTTTTGAAATGAAAAACTTTCAAGCTGGCACTAAACTGGTAGGTAAGGCAATTTGTAGAGCGACTAAAAATGGAGCTTTTTCTTTAGTTGGAGGCGGAGATTCTGTATCTGCAGTGAATCAATTTAAATTTAGTAAGGATATAACATATTTATCTACAGGAGGTGGTGCAATGTTAGAATTTTTAGAAGGCAAAAAATTACCTGGTGTTGAAGCTATTCTTGATTAATTTTTTTATCAAATTCTTCTTTAAGCCTTTCTGTATTTTCATTTGCTTTTTGCCAAAAATCATTTTTTTGTTTATTGATTTCTGGAATTATTAGATAATATACTTGCTGTAATGGCTTTATTAGAACAGAATTTTTTTGGTGTTCATCATTTAAGACGCCGAAGTTTAAAGCAATAAAATGAAAGAATGAACAAATTATTAAAACTTTCACCATTCCAAAAATCGCTCCTAAAAATCTACTGACAAGACCAAGAGCCAATAATTTAGTAAGTCTATCGATTAACTCTCCTATTGATTTGATAATTACTATTATGACTATAAAAACAGTTAAAAATGCAAATAACGGAACGATATTTTCATAACTACTTAAAAAATTGGTTTTTAAATAAGGTTCTATTATAGATGAAAAATGAAATCCTAAATAAATAGCAAGACAAACTGATACAATATTTGTAATCTCTTTAATTATGCCATTTGTAAAACCTTTGAAAATTCCGTACAAAACTGCAATGGATATAATAACATCAATATAATTCATGTTATAAAGATATTAAAAAACTTTACTTTTGTATAATGAAAGAGCTAGAAAAAAGATGGGATGCACTTATTTTAAAGTTAGAAAATCAGTTTGAAGATGAAATGTCTTTAAAGGGAATCTTATATCTTATTGGGGTACAAGAACTAAATTTTGGAGTAAAAAGATATGATCGAGACGAAAAAATAAATGTGTTACATGTTGCAATATGTAAATTACTTAGCAATTATGGTTATTACAAATTCGACAGTATAGATAAAGACGGATGGCCACACTACATTGAGATAAAGGCACTTGAAAATTTATCAGAGTTGGAGCAACAGAATCTTATTAAGAAGGCAATTATTAATTATCTTAATTAATTTCAACTATTTGAGTAACTGTTTTTTCTTTTAATAGTCTTATAATATTTGATCCCGAATATGTATTGTTCCCATCAACTTTTTCGACATCAACTTGAAAAATTGCTTCTAACTGATATGTAAACTCAGCTCTTCCATTTGAATCAGTAAAGCTAGTTTTGCGAAGTTCAGAATTTGTGCTATTTCCTTGTGGGCTAATTAAACCATCTTGATGTAAAATAACGGTGGCACCAGAAACTGTATTCCCATTAGAGTCTTTAACAATAATTATTCCAATAGTATCATTCGCTTTTTTACATGATGAGAATGTTGTTGTAAAAAAAGTAAAAGAAAAAGCAATTAGGAAGCTGATTAAAGCTGATTTAAAATTTATACTTCGCATAATTATTGTTAATTTGTAATTAGACTGGTAAAGATATACAAATTATTATTATGATAGAAAAAGTTAAAATCTTACTTAATGAAGTAGAAATATTTCACCCAAATTCTAAAGAAGAGGTAGAAAGTTTTCGCCTCAAATATTTAGGTAAAAAAGGTGAAATGAATGAACTTTTTAAAATTTTAAAAGATATCCCCAGTCAAAATAAAAAAGAATTTGGACAAAAAATTAATCTTCTTAAAAAAAATATTCAGCTCAAAATTGATTTATACAAAGACAGTTTTATTGCTTTAAAATCTACAGAAAATATTGATACATCAAGACCAATTTTTTTAGATAGTATTGGAAGTAAACATCCTATATCAATGATCAAAGATCAAATAATTGATATATTTAATAGAATTGGATTTACTATATCTGAAGGGCCAGAAATTGAAGATGATTGGCATAATTTTTCAGCACTTAACTTGCCTATTGAACACCCTGCACGTGATATGCAAGACACGTTCTTTATACAAACGGATCCTGATATTTTACTTAGGACTCATACCTCGTCAGTGCAAGTTCGACATATGGAAAACAACTCCCCACCTATAAGAACTTTATCTCCTGGGCGAGTTTATAGAAATGAGGCTATATCAGCTCGGGCACATTGTATTTTTCATCAAGTTGAGGGCTTGTTTATAGATGAAAATGTAAGTTTTGCAGATCTTAAACAATGTTTATTATATTTTGCAAAAGAGATGTTTGGAGAAAAGACAAAAATTAGATTAAGACCATCATACTTTCCGTTTACGGAGCCATCCGCTGAAGTTGATGTAAGTTGTAATATCTGCAATAGTAATGGGTGTAATGTATGCAAAAATACTGGCTATCTTGAAATTTTAGGATGCGGAATGGTAGATCCTAATGTTTTAGAAAACTGTGGTATAAATTCAAAAAAATATGCTGGATACGCATTTGGAATGGGAATTGAAAGAATTGCAATGCTAAAGTATGGGGTAAAAGATCTTCGTTTATTTTATGAAAATGATCAGCGTTTTTTACAACAATTTAATCAATTAAGCTAGCTAATAAAGCATCTTATATCTTTACTTTAACCTTAATTATCTAAAATCCCAGTTGTAAGTATGTAAGTTCTCAACTGAGTGCCTTAATAAATCAATAGCCCCTCTTACATCTTTTTTGTGTACCATTTCAATAGATTGATGTATATGTCTAGTAGGTATAGATACAGCGCCAGCAATACTGCCTCCTGGATTCATTCTTTGAATTCCAGCTGTATCAGTTCCACCAGCTGGCAAAATCTCTAATTGTGTTTTTAGTTTTTTATTTTTTGAGACCTCTTTCATATACGCAACCATTCTATAGTCGCAAACGGTGGCTGAATCCATTACCTTAATACAAGCGCCATCACCCAAAGAAGAAACTTGCTCTTGCTTGGTAGATCCTGGAGTGTCCCATGCGATAGTGGTATCTAAACCAAACCCAAAATCAGGATTAATATCCATTGATGAAACATTTGCCCCTCGTATTCCTATTTCTTCTTGTACGGTAAAAACAGCATATACATCATAAAAAGGCTTTTTACTCATTTCTCTTAACATTTCTATTAAAATAAATACTGAAACTCTATTATCTAAAGATTTACAATTTATACAGTCTCCCATTTCCAAAAGTTCACTCTTTCTTGTGATTGTATCTCCAACAGAAATAACTTTTTCAAGTTCTTCTTTAGTTCTGCCAGTGTCTATAAAATAATCTTTTATAGTTGGAACCTTTGCCCTGTCAGCAACGCTCATCAAATGAATTGGCTTACCTCCCATCACACCTATGATATCTTTTTTCCCGTGAATGATAACTCTTTGTGCAGTTAGTGTTTTTGGATCAAACCCTCCTAAAGTATGAAAATAAACAAAACCTTTATCATCGATATGAGTAACAATAAAGCCAATCTCATCCATATGTGCTCCTATCATTACCCGTTTACTTTCTTTTCCTTTTTTTACAGCAACAACATTTCCCATATTGTCAATTTTTATTTCATCAACTAAGGGTTTTATTTCTCTTAGAACTATCTCTCTTACTTTTTGTTCATGTCCTGGAGCGCCAGAAACCTCACAAATTTCTGATAATAAGTTTATATTTATCATTATTTTTTTATTAAATTTTACTTAATTTCATCATATTAGTCATGCCTTTTTCTCTTGCAGGCATACTTGCTATATTTATAACTAAATCACCTTTTTTTAGATACTTTAGTTTTCTTAATATTTTTTTAGTGTCTTTAATTGTTGAACTTGTAGTCTGTCCACCTTCATAATAAAAACCCTGCACTCCCCACACTAAACTTAATGAATTAAGTATCTTTTGGTTATTTGTAAAAACATAAATAAAAGCATGTGGCCGAAAACTTGATACCTTTATTGAATTATATCCAGAATATGTGTTTGTAATAATAGCCTTTGCTTTTACTTGTTCGGCAATTTGGACAGCATTCAAACAAATAGAATTACTTAGAAATCTTGAGTCCTGTAAAGGATCTCTAGCTATAATATTTTTTGAAATATTATGTTTACTATGCTCAATATCACGTATAATTTTACGCATAGTATCTACAACCTTTAAGGGAAATTTTCCTACAGATGTTTCTCCACTTAGCATTAGAGCATCAGCCCCATCAATTACAGAATTTGCAACATCATTAACTTCAGCTCGTGTAGCAGATGGTGACAAAGTCATGCTTTCAAGCATTTGAGTTGCTATAATTACAGGTCTTGATTTAGAAATACATTTATTAACTATCATTTTTTGATAAACAGGTACTTTTTGAGGGGGGACTTCAACTCCTAAATCTCCCCTTGCTACCATTATAGCATCTGTGACATCAATTATATCATCTATATTACTTATTGCTTCAGGTTTTTCAATTTTTGCAATAATTTTTACAGTAGATTTTTTTAGTTTTAGCTTTTTTCTAAGATCTAATACATCTTTTGATTTTCTTACAAAAGAAAGTCCAACCCATTCAATATCTTGATTTAAAATAAATTTTAAATCTAATAAATCTTTTTTAGTAAGACAAGGAAGAGATATGCTTGTGTTAGGTAGATTAACTCCTTTTCTAGAATGTAGAATTCCGCCAAATTCAACTTTTAAAATAACAGTATCTATATTATTAGAACGTTGTACTTTAAGTACAATTTTACCATCATCTAGAAGCACGCTGTCATTTTCCTTTACATCTCTAGCAAATTCTTGATAATTAATATAAACTGCACCTTTTCTTTTTTTGGTAGAAAACTCAATAGTTTGACCTTTTTTTAAATTTAAAGGTTTGGCAAAATCACCTACCCTAATTTTAGGACCCTGCAAGTCTGCTAAAATTGCTGTGTGTGTTCCGTTTTGTTTATTTAATTCTTTTATGTCGTAAATAATTTTTTCCGCTATACTATGCTCAAGATGTGAGAAATTTAACCTACAAACATTTACTCCTTTTTTCATTATAGCGCTTAACATCTCTTTTGAAGATGTTGAGGGGCCAATAGTTGCTATTATTTTAGTCTTTCTAATCATAAATTATAAATCTATTACAATTTTTCTCTTTTTGTAAATCAAATTCGTAGACAAGTAAAATGTCGTCAATTGATTTTAATTTAATTAAAAAATCATTCTTTATTATATTCCAGTCAAAGGTACTTATAATTAAGAAATAGTTAATGGTTTTTTGTGATGGAATCAAATATCCCTTTTTTGATAAGTTTGATAATAAATTGAGTTTTACACCATCAGGAGCGTGTGATTTATATCTATTAACAAATAAGTCATCATCAATTCTATGCGCATCAGTTAACGCAAAATTTACTCCTTCTATTAAATTTAATTTCCAACATAGTTTGTAAGCTTTAGAATGACTATTTATTGCTAGAACTACAAAATCAAAACTATGTTCACATTCTAAAATATAATGCCTTTTCATAATTGCTAAAATACACTATTAATAATTTTTTTAGATGCTCTTTGTTCTGCCTCCTTTATGGAAGATGCCTTTGCTTCTGCAGATTTTTTTCCATTAATAAACACTGAAACTAAAAAAAATTTTGCGTGCTCTAAGCCTTCTTTTCTCTCGAGCCTATATTCGATATTAAACTTCTCTTTTTGACTACGAGTAAGCAGTTGGCTCTTAAAGTCTATATCAGATAAGCTGTTTAAATATTCTGAATTATATATGTATTCTTTAATAAATAACTTTGTTGCTTTTAGACCTTTGTCTATATATATAGCTCCAATAATAGCCTCCAAAGTATTTCCAAAAACACTTTTTGGAACTAATTTTAAATTAGATATTATTTTATCAGAAGGTATAATTTTTTCACCAACTAAATTTAAATGTTTACGTCCTACGATAATTGATCTTTTTTGAGACAAAACACCCTCTACATGATTTTTTTTTTCCAAAAAAAGAAAATCAGATATTACAGATGATAATATCGCATCTCCTAAGAACTCTAATCTTTCATTGTTATCCTTTTCATCATAAGATTTATGAGTAAGAGCTGTTTTATAAATTGAATTGTAGGAACTTTTGGATAATACACTGGCTATAGTATTTTCTCTCTTTTCATTAAAAGAAATATACGATAATATTGCTCTAAAAATACTTATTATTTATACTTTTTAAATAGTACTGATGCATTGTGACCCCCAAATCCAAAAGTATTGCTAATCGCATAATTAACCACTCTATGCTGAGATTTATTAAGCGTAAGGTTTAATTTACTATCTATTTCAGGGTCTTGAGTCTTATGATTAATAGTAGGCGGGATAACATCATTCTTAACAGCCATTATACAGGCAATAGCTTCAATAACACCCGCAGCTCCTAAAAGGTGTCCGGTCATAGATTTAGTTGAGCTAATATTTAAGTTATATGCATGATCTCCAAACAAATTTGTTATTGCCTTAATCTCTGCAACATCTCCTAGTGGAGTGGAGGTACCATGAACATTAATGTAATCTACATTATTTACACTAATATCAGCTTCCTCAATTACATGTTTCATTACATTTTGCGCGCCCTTTCCTTCAGGATGTGGTGCGGTAATATGATGTGCATCAGCTGTAAGAGCGCCACCTACAAGTTCAGCATAAATTGGCGCACCTCTATTAACTGCATGCTCATATTCTTCAAGTACTAGTGCTCCTCCTCCTTCTCCCATCACAAAACCATCTCTATCTTTATCAAATGGTCGTGAGGCGGTTTTAGGATCTTCATTTCTAGTTGATAGTGCCATCATAGCATTAAAACCACCTATTCCAGGCTCAAAAATACAGGCTTCAGAACCGCCAGCTATAAAAATATCAGCTTTGTTTAACTTAATGTAGTTAAATGCATCAATTATTGCATTAGTTGAAGAGGCACACGCAGATACAGTTGTAAAATTAGGACCTCTAAATTTATACTTAATTGAAATATGTCCTGCTGGTATGTCTGAAATTAATTTAGGAATAAAAAAGGGGCTAAATCTAGGCAAACCAGTTCCAGTGGCGAAGCCTGAAGATTCTTTAAAAAAAGTTTCCATTCCTCCTATTCCTGAACCCCAAATTACACCAGCTCTATCAGAATCTATAGAATTAACATCTAACTTCGAAGACTTGATAGCTTCATCAGCAACAACTAAAGCGTACTGACTAAACTTATCCATTTTACGAGCCTCTTTTCTATCAATAAAATCTGTAACATTAAACTCTTTTAATTCGCAAGCAAATTGAGTTTTAAAATTAGAGGCATCAAAATGAGTGATATTGTCAGCGCCACTAACACCAGATTTTAACGACTGCCAATAGTCTTGTAGGTTGTTTCCTAATGGTGTTAAGGCTCCTATTCCAGTAACAACTACTCGTCTACTACACATTATATTTATGCTTTTGCGCCTTCAATAAACTCTACAGCATCTCCTACAGTAGCGATTGCCTCTGCTTTATCATCAGGTATCTGAATATCAAATTCTTTTTCAAATTCCATTATTAGCTCTACTGTATCTAATGAATCTGCTCCTAAATCGTTTGCAAAACTTGCTTCATTTGAAACTTCTCCTGCATCAACACCTAAATTCTCAACAATAATTGCTTTTACTTTTTCTGCTATATCAGACATGATTTATTTTTTAATTAATAAGTTGCAAATTAAACTATAAATTAAAGAAATTGCAAATAATATTATTTTCTATTTTAACATCTAGATGTTTATACTAAATTTGAAAAAAAAAATTACGTGAAAAAAATAGCGATTTTCGGCTCAGGTTCTGGTAGCAATGCCGAAAATATTTATAAATATTTTTTAAATTCTAAAACAATAAATATTGCTTGTATTTACACGAACAATAAAAATGCAGGCATAGTGAAAAGAGCTAAACAGCACAATATAAGAGTTAATTACATTTCAAAAAAAGATTTGACTTGCTTTAACCAATTATATTCTTCCTTAAAGCAACATAATATTGATTATATTATTCTTGCAGGTTTTTTGTTAAAGATCCCAGCTAAAATGATCTCTAAATACAACAATAAAATCATAAATATTCATCCATCACTTCTTCCCAAATATGGAGGTAAAGGAATGTATGGGAAAAAAGTACATAAAAGTGTTTTAGATAATAAAGAAAAAGAGAGCGGTATAACCATTCATTTTGTAAATCAAAATTATGACGAAGGAGAGGTTATTTTACAGAAAAAATGTCACGTTTCTAAAACTGATTCAATTGATAGTCTTGAAAAAAAGATTCGCTCTTTAGAGTTTGAATATTTTCCTAAGGTAATTGAAAAAATATTACTAAAATAATGTCAATTATAGTTTATACTGATGGATCTGCCAAGGGGAACCCTGGTAATGGAGGTTATGGTATAGTGATGATTAAAGGAAGTTTCCGAAAAGAATTTTCTAAGGGGTTTGAGTTAACAACTAATAATAGAATGGAGCTGTTAGCAGTCATTGTAGCTTTAGAAAATGTAAAAAAAGAACATTCTGATATATTAGTTTACTCAGATTCTAAATATGTTGTTGATGCCGTTGAAAAAAAATGGGTTTTTGGATGGGAAAAAACTAAATTTAAAAAAAAGAAAAATCCTGATTTGTGGATTAGATTTTTAAAAATATACAAAAAACAAAAAGTATCATTTATTTGGGTTAAAGGGCATGCCAATAACAAAGAAAATGAAAGATGCGATTATTTAGCGGTAAAGGCAGCTGAATCTAATATCCTACACAAAGACACTTGGTATGAAAATTATGTAGCGAATAATGATAATACTCTATTTTAAAATAATATTTTAGAACTTAACTAAATTAGTAAAGTCATTAATTCTTGCATCGATATCTGCTTGACTTATTTCTGTTAATCTTTGCGTTCCAAATTTCTCTACACAAAAGGATGCCATCGCAGAACCATGAATAACTGCTCGCTTCATATTTTCAAATGACGTATCATTAGTTTTTGCTAGGTATCCAATAAATCCACCAGCGAAAGAATCCCCAGCTCCAGTGGGATCAAAAACATCTTCAAGAGGAAGTGCTGGGGCAAAAAAGATTTCCTGATTATTAAATAACAATGCGCCATGTTCTCCCTTTTTAATTATCAAATACTTTGGGCCCATTGACAAAATAATTTTTGCGGCTTTTACTAAAGAATGCTCTTGAGCCAATTGCCTTGCCTCTTCATCATTAATAGTAAGTACATCAACTTCTTTTAATGATTCTTTGAGATCTTCCATAAAATGATCCATCCAGTAATTCATTGTATCTAATACAATTAATTTAGGTCTTTTTTTCATTTGATCTAAAACCTTCTTTTGAATTGAAGGCATTAAATTGCCAAGCATTAAAAATTCAGAATCATTAAAATCTACAGGTACAACAGGATTAAAATTTTCAAGAACATTAAGCTGTGTATCCAAAGTATCACGACTATTCATATCATTATGATATTTACCCGACCAAAAAAATGTTTTTTCACCTTTCTTTATTTGTAATCCACTGGTGTTTACTGACTTATTTTGTAACATCTTGATAGCATCTTTTGGAAAGTCTTCGCCTACAACTGATACTAAATTTAATTTGTTTGTAAAAAAAGATGATGAAAGGCAAATGTATGTAGCTGCGCCACCTATTATTTTATCTGTTTTTCCGAAAGGAGTTTCAATAGCATCAAAAGCGACTGTACCAACAACTAATAAATTCATTTTTTTTTTTTGCAAATATATTGTATTATTTAAGTCATTCTTTATATTTTTGGAGCCGTTTTGAAAAACATTCCTCCTTAGCTCAGCTGGTTAGAGCATCTGACTGTTAATCAGAGGGTCCTAGGTTCGAGTCCTAGAGGGGGAGCCATATTAGACAGGAGGTCATTTTTGACCTCCTTTTTATTTTTATTTTTTCGTAAAAGATTACTGACCAACACAATAGAATTAATCTCTGGAGTTAAACGGTTATTGCAACCAAGGAGCTTTTGTTTTTAATACCGATTAAGTACACTCAAAAATTTCACTCAATTTTTTTTAATAAACCTATAGAACCACTTTCATTTTTTGTTAAAAAAGTAGGTAAACAAATCATTATAACTGCTAGTATTAATAATATTACAAATGATGTATTAATATTTTGCTTCATAAAAAAAAGTGAGATAATAGTTATTGAACATGTATACATTAAAATAAAAGTCGAGGCTTTCTTGTGGGAATATCCTAAACGAAGTAAATGATGATGAATATGATTTTTATCGGCAGAAAAGGGGCTTTTTTTTCTTAAAATTCTAACTATGAAGATTCTCATTGTGTCAACCAATGGATATGAAAATAAAGACATTAGTAAAAGAATCTTATTATTACCAATTAACAAAATACCAGTATTATCAAACGAAATAAAATCTAATGTTAAATAAATTAAAAGAATTCCTAATAATAGTGATCCATTGTCACCAAGAAAGATTTTTTTAGCTGAATAGACGTTATAGTAAAAAAAAGGAAGTAGGCTCCCAAGTCCAGCAATACTCAGAATAAGAGACACATTATTATTTGATAAAAAAGAGATTATTCCAAAAAAAGCAAGGGCTACAATAGATATACCCGAAGCAAGGCCATCAATGCCATCAATAAGGTTTAACATATTTACAAAAACAATAAAAATAAAAATAGTAAGAGGGCAACTAATTATAGGCTGTAATTTAAAAATTCCAAACAAACCGTACATACTATCTATTATTAAATTATCTGTAATACAAATTAGTACGTAGGATGCAAGTAATTGAAAAAATAGTTTAATACGAGGTTTTAATCCGTACACGTCATCAATTAATCCAACAGAGAAAAGTATTGATGAAGCAAAACCAAAATAGTATAATTGAATAAACCTTTCTGTTTCTATTATAAGTATTAAGTATTGACTTATAATAAGAATAGTGAAAAATAAAACAAAATAAATAGATACACCACCTAGAACAGGTATCTTATTAGTGTGAGATCTTCTTATTGAGGGGACGGCAATTATATCTTTTGCCAATGCAAATTTTCTAAAAATTGGTACAAAAATACTTGATAATAAAACCGATATCATGAGCGTAAATAATGATAGTATTATCATCTCAGATTGATGTAATAAATATGAAAAAATAGTCATTTAGTATTATACTTTATTAATAGCTATTCTTACTTTTACCACCTCGAATCCTATAAAGAGCATACTCCCATTTTTCGAGTGTAGATTTATATTGGTGCTTATTTTGTTTTTCCATTTTTTTTGTTTGTTTGTTAAATTCTGGTAATAATTTTTCTTTAACAATTGTATTGTAAATATCAAATAAAGAATCCTCAATCTGACTCATATCTTACTTTAGTATATGCATTAATATCAAAAGGTATTTCAAATATTTTACTTTCTCAAATTTAAGTTGTTTTTGCATAAAATGCTGTTTTTAAAAAAAAGTCGTGTGAATACACATTAATACACCTATAAAATTTTCAAAAAAAAGACTACATTTGCAAAATGAATAGAAAAAAAATAGCACTAATATGCTTATGTGTATTATGTGTATTTAAAGTAGTTTCAATAAATCCTAAAATAATTGACACTCTAGAAATTCACAAACAAATTAAAGCATTTGATATAGATGAGGAAATACTAAATTTTAAATCAAATTTTTTTAGTAGTATCGTATTTAAAAACGATTCCATACTTTATTACAATCCAAACGGGACTCTTCATCTATTTGAAATTTCTTTAGGCGAAAACACAAATGTATCTAAGATTTCTAATAGTTTATATTGTGGACATAATTTCAACAGAGAATTATTTATACATAATAATATTGTATATAGTTATGGGGGGGTGGGATTATTTAATTCGTATCCAAGATTAATTTATTTTGATTCTGATTTGTCTGGGTGGTTAGAAAAAGATATAAAAAATTATCCTTTCGACACCAGACATGTTTTAAGTTCATGGAAAATTGGTGATAAAATTATGGTGCTTTTAAATCATTTTTCTGAATCTGTGTATAATAAATCTGATGAAATTTGCCAATTCTCATTTGGAGAAATTGACCTCACAAACTTTGAATACACACAAAATTTTACTTTTGAAAGTCGTGATACTGAGCTTGGACCAAAACCAACAGACTATTTTTATGATTCAGAGTTTTATAGCATACTTGGAAAATACGAAGATAAAGGTAAAATTGGATATAGAGCATTTGATAAAAAAAAAGGAACTCTAATAAGAAATTCTAAATTAGATGGGTTGAAACGAGTTGATGGTTTGTCGTATGTCTATGTTAAGGACTCTACAGTTTTTTATAGGTCACATGAAGGTGAAATTACATCATTTAATATTAATTCAGGAACAACTATTAATACCAAAGACTTCTTAAAGCAATACAAAGGAAGAGCAAATAATTACTTAACAAGTAAGATTATTATTCTTATAATTCTATTTCTACTATTAATTGGAATATATTTCAGAGAGTCTTTAATTTATAAGTTAAGAAAAAAGAATAAATTACCAAATAATAAAGTTGATAACGCTTTATATATTGAAGAAAAATTAATACGATTTAAAAACGGTATAATCAGCAGGGAAAAGCTAGATGAATTGTTTAATATATCTCACTATTCTTATGAAACTATAAAAACAAGGAGAAGTATGATAATTAATCATATTAACGAAAATGGTAATATGTTGATTACTAGAGTAAGGAAAAAAGATGACAAAAGATTCTACGATTATAAAATCAGTTGATAGTCATTAAAATTATTACAATAAAAAAATATGGAACTCTACAATCTTAACTAAATTACTATTTAGTTAAGATATCGGTATTTTTAAAAATTGAAAGAAGAGTTATACAAAAGCTTAAACTACTTTTTTCTAAATAGCCTACTTTTCCCTCTCTTAGATTTACCACTTATCTTATTTCCGTCTTTATATAACACTAGCCTCCACTTAGATTTTTTCTTTGATTTTTTATCAAGAGTTTCATCATATTCTGGACAATCTAAAGATACTGTGCCGTTAAAGGTTTTCTTTTGTGAACGACAAGAACTTATTACTAAAACACTTAACATGAGTATAATGATATGTTTTGTCCTTAAAAGTTTCATAAGGTAAAAATACTATTATTTTTACCCCATATCATATGAAGAAGCAAAAAAAAACAAAAAAGAGCAGCAAATTAAACTTGACGAATTCAAAATTATTTGATTTATTATTAAATATTTTTAGAGAAAATAAGCAGAAATTAAATTATAAACAAATAAGCAAACGACTCGAAATTAAAGATATGGGCGTTAAAATTCAGCTTATTGATGTAATGAAAGAAATGGCTAGATCTGGTATAATTGAAGAGGTACAGAGAGGGGCTTATCGCATAATAGAAAAAACAAACAAAATTACCTGTGTAATTAAAAACACCAATAATCAAGGGGCATTTGCAAGTATTGACGAAGACAATGAAGTATTCATCGATAAAAAATCAAGTCAATTTGTATTAGCAGGAGACGAGGTGGAGGTTAATTTATTCCCAAAAAGAAAAAAGAGACAAGAAGGGGAAGTTGTAAATGTTATTAAAAGAAAAAAATTAGACTTTGTTGGTGAAATAGATAGCACATCAACGAACTATTTTCTAATTCCAGATGATAGAAGAGTTTCTTTTGATATTTTTTTACCCCCAAAATCTATAAAAAAAGATCATTTAAATAAAAAAGTACTTGTTCGAGTAGAAGGTTGGGATAAAAAATATAAAAATCCAATCGGAAAAGTTATTGAAGTAATAGGAAACATTAAAGATCATAATACGGAGATTAATTCAATATTAATGGATTATGGTTTTGCACCAAATTTTCCAATAAGAGTAGAAGAAGCTGCAAATAAAATAAATCATAGTATATCAAAAAAAGAAATAGAAAAAAGATTAGATATACGTACTACAACAACTTTTACTATTGACCCTAAAGATGCAAAAGACTTTGATGATGCATTATCTGTAAGAAAACTAAAAAACGAAAATTGGGAAATAGGAGTTCATATTGCTGACGTCTCACATTATGTTGAGGAAGGCGGAATAATTGATATGGAAGCAATTGAAAGGGCTACATCTGTTTATTTAGTAGATAGAGTGATACCAATGCTTCCTGAAGTGCTTTCAAATGATATTTGCTCACTTAAACCTAACGTAGATAGGTTGGCTTATTCAGTTTTTTTTGAAATAAATGGAAAAGCAGAAGTTATTGACTATAAAATCGCAAAAACTGTAATACACTCTGATGTTAGATTTACATATGAATCAGCACAAGAAATCATCAATAGTAAAAAAGGTCTATTAGTAACTGAAATTCTTTTGCTTAATAGGCTTTCTAAAATACTTAGAAGAAAAAGACAAGAAAATGGTTCAATTAACTTTGAAAGTAGTGAGGTTAAATTTATTTTGGATGATGATAATATGCCAATTGATGTGTTTTTCAAAGAAAGCTTATCAACTAATCATTTAATCGAAGAGTTTATGTTGCTTGCAAACAAAACAGTTGCTAAACACATTGGATTTCCAAAAAAAAATGCAAAACCTTTTGTTTACAGAGTACACGATCTTCCAGATAAAGAGAGAATTTCAACACTAAATGAAATTGTCAAAAAATTTGGACATAATATTGAAAATAATAATCCGAAAATTCTTTCTAAATCACTAAATTATCTTTTAAATAAGGTAAAGGGAGAGCCAGAGCAACAAATGGTAGAAACTTTAACAATACGTTCAATGGCTAAAGCGGTATATACAACATCAAATATTGGTCACTATGGACTAGCATTTGATTATTATTCTCATTTCACATCACCAATAAGAAGGTATCCAGACTTAATGGTTCATAGAATGCTTGATCAATATATTAACAAAAAACAAAAAGAAAATATCGATTTAGAGAAAATATGTAAACATTGCTCTGAAAAAGAGAAGATTGCCTCTCAAGCTGAAAGAGATTCAATTAAATACATGCAAGTTAAATTTCTTAAAAATAAAGTAGGGAAAGTATACGAAGGTGTTATATCAGGAGTAACAGAATGGGGATTATATGTTGAAATTACAGCAAATAAATGTGAAGGACTTGTTAAAATTAGTAGTATAAAAAACGATCATTATATCTATAACGAAAAAACATACTCTATTACTGGCTATAGAACAAAAAAATCTTACCTATTAGGACAAAAAGTCAGAATAAAAATCCAAAGAGCTGATTTAGAGAAAAAGCAAATGGATTTTGTTCTAGTCTAAATTATTCTACAATTAATTTTCTTGTTTCATCAAATGTTGAACCTACAAAATTGATCTGGTAAATTCCTTTTGACAATTCAGAAATATTTACATATTCTTTGTCTGCTACTTCAGCCTCAAAAACCAATTTCCCTGTCATATCAAATATCATCATTTGAGAGTTCTCAATTAAGTTTGAAATATAAATATTATCTGAAGCTGGATTTGGATAAATATTAACTCTATCAGGCCCATTTAACTCCATTCCAATATTTGTTGCAGTAATACATTCAGAGCTTAAGCCATTATTAACAGCCTCATTTATTGTTGTAGAAGATGCATTGTCCACACGATTTGTATTATCAAGTA